>Ga0172381_10003250_pt1 | contig 17340 bp, 17 predicted proteins | sample Leawel6488metaG_FD_119754 | JGI IMG/M metagenome (GOLD analysis project Ga0172381, IMG submission 119754) | Leachate microbial communities from a municipal landfill in Southern Ontario, Canada - Leachate well 64-88 metaG | ecosystem: Engineered > Solid waste > Landfill > Unclassified | place... | reverse complement strand
TCAAGTTGTGCTCTGTTAATTTTCATACTTAAGTGTTTTTGACCTGTTGTGTCTGCTGTGATGTATGGTAAATTAATGTCTGTTTGCAATGTTGTTGAAAGTTCGATTTTTGCTTTTTCTGCTGCTTCAATTACTCTTTGAAGTGCCATTGAATCTTTCTTTAAATCTACCCCTTCTTTTGTTTTGAAGTCATCAACAATATAATTTACTATTGCGTCATCCATGTCTGTTCCACCAAGTTGTGTATCTCCTGAAGTTGATTTTACTTCAAAAACTCCATCTCCTAGTTCCATGATAGTAACGTCTAGTGTTCCTCCACCAAGATCAAATACTAATATTTTTGAGTCTGCTGTTTTGTCAAGACCATATGCAAGTGCTGCTGCTGTTGGTTCATTAACAATTCTTACAACTTCAAGTCCTGCGATTGCTCCAGCATCTTTTGTTGCTTGTCTTTGATTATCATCAAAGTAAGCAGGAACAGTGATTACTGCTTTTTCTACTTTTTCTCCTAAAAAACTTTCTGCATCTTTTTTTATTTTTTGTAAAATAAACGCTGAGATTTGTTGAGCAGTGTAGTCTTTATCATTAACATGATATTTATGGTTTGTCCCCATTTTTCTTTTTGCTTTTGTAATTGTGTTTTCTGGGTTTGTTACAGCTTGTCTTCTTGCTGGTTCTCCAACTAACATTTTTCCTTCTTTTGTAAATGCTACAACACTTGGGAAAGCTTTTCCATAAACTGTATTACCTTCTGCTGAAGGAATTATTTTTGGTTTTCCTCCTTCAAGCACTGCTGCTGCACTATTACTTGTTCCTAAATCGATTCCAATTATTTTACTCATATCCTACACCTCAATAAAAATTATTTTTTTTATTTTTCAAAACTTTTTAACAAATCTTGAAAAAAATAAATTTAATTTTCCTCCATTTTTTCATCTTTTTCTTTGCATTCTTTTTTGTTTTCCTTTTTCTTACTAATACTAATTTTTGTTAGTCGCAAAATTTTGTCTTTTAACATATATCCTGTTGAAAGTACTTGTGCAACTTTACCATCTGCTAACTCAGATTCTTCTTGCATTAAACATTCCATGTTTTCATGATCAAATTCATCACCAACATTTACTTCAATTTTTTTAAGCCCGCTTTTATTTAAAATTGATAATAATTGTTCATAAACTAAAACTAATTCTTTGTTGTGTTTTATTCCTTGTTCAAGTGAATCAACAACTGGAAGTAAATCTGAAATTATGCTTGCTGATGCATATTGTCTAAATTCCATGTTTTGTTTTTCACTACGTTTTTGATAATTTTCAAATTCTGCTTGAATTCTTTTCAAGTCAATAGTTAATTCTTCGATTTTTTTGTTTTTATCTTCACAATTGCAACCAGTTTTATCTTTGCCTTCAACTTTAAAACCGTTTTTTTCTTCGTTTTGTGCATGAATTTTTGCACGTGTTTCTTCATTTTGGGCGGCTATTTTAGCCTTTAATTCATCATTTTTTTGATTAATATTTGAATGTTTTTTATCCATACTATCAATAACACCCCATACTTATTTAAAGTTTACTCACCTTTGTTTAAACTATTTAAACAATTAAGCTATTTATTAAACAAATTTATAAATTGTTTAGGTGTTATATATTTAGTAATTAAATTTGGTAATAATATGACACAAGCACTTACAATACGTGAAAAAGATGATTCTTTACCAATTTTAAAGAATTCAATTAAACATATTTCTCCAAGACGAACAAAATTCAAATTAAGTATTCATAAAGTTGCTTTGCTTCAAAACGAGACTTTTGATGAACAAATTGCTTGGATTTGTTCAACCCTTGGTTTTTTTGAAAATATCGACAAAGGTAAGAGTGCAGCAGCTATTTTTAAAGAAATTTTTTTAGCTGGGTCGCTTGGACAAGTTTTGACCAGCACAACTATTGCAGAAAGAGTTGGAATGAGTAGAGGCAGTACAATTAATCATTTAAATAATTTGCTTAACGCTGGACTTATTGAGAAGGGCGGAAAATATTATTTTGCTAGACACAAAACAATGCAAGGAACAATTGATGAAATAGAAGATGATATATTACACATTTTTTCTCGAATCAAAAAGGTTGCAAAAGACATTGATAATGAAACTGATAAAGTTATTAGAATGAAATGATTCGAAAAACAAATAAACAATTCGTGTAGAATATTATTATGGAAATAAAACAAATTGATTTGTTAGCACACCCATTTTTTGAACTTGGTTACAGCAAAGTTTTACCAGAAGATAAAATAAAAGTATACATGTCACTTTGGAAAAAAAGAATTGATGAAATTGCCCAAGATAAAACAAGAGTGCTTGTGATTGCCCCTCAAGATTCACCAAATAAATTTGATTTAGAAATTATTACATATGCCTCAAAAAAATTAGGAAATCAATTTTTATTAATGAAAGATAATGGAAAAGTTTTTGAAACACATTCAAAAAAAAGATTTGGCACAATTAATGAAGCATTATCAAATAGTGGACATTCATTTGATAAAGATAAAATTAAAACAAAAGGATATGGCCAATTTACTAATAATTGCGTAATTTTTCAACTTAGACATTTAAATAAAGCAATCGGAATGCAAAATCCCCTTCCTCAAAAAAATGTTCAAAGTCAAGTTTTGTGGAAATTATCCTTCCCCGTATCTCATGAACACCCCTACCCATGGGAATTAAAAAGTGCAAGAAAAAACCCAGCTAGATTAAGAGCTTGGATGAATGGTAATTTGCGAGAAAAATTATCTACTATTAAAGCGTTAAGTCCATTAAAAAAAAGAAAACCTTAAATTGAGAATTTATTTTTTATTCCCCGCCAAAATAGACATTTCTTATTTTTTTATTGGTTAAAATATTTTTTCCACCTTTAAGAGCAATTCTTCCTTCTTCAAGAACAAAAGTTGTGTTTGCTATTTTTACTGCTTGCATAGCATTTTGTTCAACAATTATTACGGTTATTCCTTCTTTGTTTATTTCCTTTATTTTTTCAAATATTTCACTCATTGCTTTTGGTGATAACCCAAGTGAAGGTTCATCAAGAAGTAAAAGTTGAGGATCTTGAATTAATGCTCTTGCTATTGCAAGCATTTGTTGTTGTCCACCTGAAAGAGTAAATGCATAATCATTTTCTTTTTCTGCAAGGATTGGGAATTTTTTATACACATCATCTAAATTTCTTTTCATAAGTTCGCGATCTTTGAAAATAAATGCACCCATTTCTAAGTTTTCTTTGACAGTTAAATCGCTAAATACTTGTCGTCCTTGAGGAACAAAACTAATTCCCTCTGAAATTAAAGCATGCGTTGGCAAGTTAGCAATATTTTTATCTTTGAAAATAATATTACCTTTAACTTCACACAAATTAAATATACTTTTTAGCAAAGTACTTTTTCCACTACCATTTGGCCCGATAATAGCAACTATTTCTCCATTCTTTGCTTCAAAGTCAAGACCATGAAGAATTTCACTTCCTTCATAACCTGCAAAAAGATTTTTTATTTTAAGCATAATAAAGAAAGGGAAAAGGAATATTTAATTCCTTCTAAAAGAAAATTAATTTATTTTTTTCGTTCAATTACAATTATTGTATCTGGACTTGAAAGTCCGCTTCTTCCTAAAACAAGATAATCTTTTACAACAAATTCATGCGCAAGAAGTGTTCTTATTTGATCAATCATTTTTTTATGCCCTTGTATGTCCTCTTTTGTTACACTCAATCCACCAATATATTCTCCAGCAAAAAGAATCCCTCCTTTTTTTAAAGAATGTGCCATACTAGCATACAAATATGGTTTATGTGAATCAAGAGTTCTTGATAGAGCCCCTGCAAAAGAAAATATTAAATTATATTTTTCTTTAGACACATGTTTTTCAGCTAGTCCTACATGGGCTTTAGAAATAACTTTTTTTCGCATTAATTCATTTAATGAAGGGTTATTTTCAACTGATAATGAAGTTAATCTTGAATTAACTCCTTGTGCAGATAATTCTTTTTTTAATCCTTGAAGAAATAATCCTTCTCCAGGACCATCTTCAAACACACTAACTCTCTTACCCCAAATCTGTTTAATTCCTTGTGCAAGACTGCTAAAATTGTCTTTGAAATGTTTTTGAAATACTTGTAAAAATGAATGTTCATACTCTTCGTATCGTCTATTTGAAATCCATCGTGGATTACCTTTAGCAGCTGCACGTTTATGTCTTCTTAAATCAAACAAATATTTTTTCCATTCGGGTGAATTTTTACTTAATTGTGACATTTTACGAACAAAGGTTCTTTGCATGTTAAAATATAGTTTATTTAACTATTAATTTGTTTCTAATAACATATAAAACTGAAAAAATTTGAAATATTTTGGAAACAAGCCACTATTCATCCACCTAAATAAGCTTCTAAAACCTTTTTATTTTTCTTTATTTTTTTAGAAGAATCATCTGCAATAACTTGTCCTTCATCAAGAACTATAACCCTATCAGCAATTCCCAAAGTAAAATTCATGTCGTGTTCAATTAAGAGAATTGTTTCTCCACTTTTTTTTAATTTTAAAAGTAAAGTTGCAATTGTTTTTCGCAAGGGCGGAGTTACTCCGGCAACTGGTTCATCAAGCATTAGTAATTCGTGTGGTTTTATTATTGCACGAGCAATTTCAACTAATCTTTTTTGTCCAAAAGAAAGTTCATCTCCTCGTGAATCGATTTTCTTTTCAATTCCAACAAGAGTAAGTGCATCAAGAACTTTTTCTTCTTTTTCTTTGGTTACATTATTTACAAATAAGTTTTTCCAAAACTTTTGATTTTGATTATCAATTGCTAAAATTAAATTTTCTCTTACTGTTAAGTTATCAAACATTCTTGACTTTTGAAATATTCTTGAAATACCTAAATTAGAAATTTGTTCAATTTTTTTTTCATTTAATTTTTCGTTTTTAAAATAAATATTTCCTTCATCAAGAGGATATACTCCTGAAATTAAATTAAACAAAGTGCTTTTTCCACTACCATTAGGACCAATTAGCGCAGTTATTTTTCCTTTTTTTATTTCAAAAGAAATTCCATCAACGGCTTTTACTCCACCAAAGTGTTTTTTTACATTTGTTATTTTTAACATTCATTCACCAACCAATTTTTTTACTATTTCTAAATAATCTTGCGCAAGATTAAACACAAATTCAGCCATTTCCACATCTGCGTCAAAACCATCATATTGTATTTGATTTCTTGATGTTAAAGCATTATCTAGACCTTCAAGCAAGTCAGAAATATCTGCATTATTTTTGTATAATTCTTTTACAGCTAGCATTGCACAAATATGTGTTTTTACAATTTTACCTTTATTGTACACAAGTGCCCTATTCAAATGAAAAATTACTAAGTACCCAGAAATAATAACCAAATCATATTGTTTTGAATTAAGACTAAATTGGGTTGTTCGAATAAATTTCTGGGCAACAGCAATTTCCTTATTAACCCATTCTTTTGCAATCTCAGAATCTTTTATTTTTTTTGTTGCAACACATTTTTCAAAATCAATTTCTTCACTCAAAGTTCATTCCCCCTTACCAATATGTGTTTTCGCGTTATTTCTTCAGCAAAAGGGTGTTTTTCTTTTTTCATTTTAAACCACGCAGGATATGTATAATCAACTAATTGAATTTCTCTTTTTATTTCTTTCCCAAATTTCGTCAACTGACTTCTATCAAAACATCCTTTTGGACCAATTATTAATAAATCAAGATCACTGTATTTTTCAAAAGAACCATTTGCAAAGCTTCCATATATTGCAAAAGAATTTGCGTCTTTTGCAATGTTTTCAATTCCTTTTTCTTTAAAATAAAGAAGGGCAATAGCTCTTTTAAGTTGTTTTACATAAACAGAAGAATTATTTAAGGAAAAACGTTTTTGGTTCCCAATAGGTTTTACTAAAAGCATTTCTTCTTTTAGCAATAAATCACAATACTTTTTTGCTGAGAATGAACTTATTTTCAACTCTTTCGCAAGCTCGTTAATATTCAGTTCTTTACTAGGATTAAGGCAGAAAAATCTAAGTACTTTGAATCCTACAAACTCATCAAATAATGGAATCATTTGATATAAATAACAACCGTTTGTTTTAAAAAACAATCGTTTGATATAACAAATAACTACTCATATGGAATAGGAACACCATTTTTTATTATTTTCAATTTGTATTCTCTTATCCCATCTCCAAATTCATCAAGTTGTATTCTTCCACTTGCTCCGTGAAAATCAATAGTGTACAAATATTTTGCAACTTCTGTTGAATCTTCACCAACTTTTTCTATTGCTTCTTTTAACATAAATAAAGCATCATAACATTCTGCTGTGAAAACCCCAAATGGGACTTCTGAATTATATTTTTCTTTATAGTTATGTATAAATAAACTTGTTTTTGGATTATTTAAATCAAAATCTGGCCCAGCAATAATAACACCTTCATTCAACCCACCTTTTTCAAAAATATTTTTGTTTGATAAAGTATCATTTCCAAAAACTTGTGAACTAATATTTAATTCTTTTAATTGTTTCATGAAATTATATGCTTCATCAGGAGTCATTGCTGAAATAAATATTGCATCTGGTTTAAGTGAACTAATTTTTGTTAAAATTGTTTTAAAGTCAGTTGTATTAACAAGATAACCTTCTTGCACAATAACTTTTCCACCAAGACCAGTAAATTCTTCATTCATTCTTTCTGCAATAGGGGATGTATAATCAGTTTGTGAATAAACAATCGCCATTGTTTTATGCCCTAATTTATTGTAAGCTAAATTTGCAATATATTTTGATTGAATTGTACTAACTGGACTTGTTCTAAAAACATATTCTCCAGCATTTGTTAAAACTGGTGAAGTTGTTATTGAAGCAAGCATTAATACTTCATTTTCCTCTGCAATTGGTGCTATTGCTGCACTTTCTGGAGTTGCATGCCCACCTAAAACAAATTTAACACCATCAATGTTAACTAATTTATTCATTGCATTAATCGATGTTTTTGCATCACATTTACCATCTTCAACAATTAACTCAACTTGCTTTCCATTAATTCCACCATTTTTGTTTACTTCTTCAAGAGCCATCATCCCTGCTTCATAAGCACCATATTTTGAACATCCACCGGAAAGATCTGAAATCCACCCTATTTTGATTGTATCTGCACTTCCTTGTGCAATGAAAAACCCTGTTTGTGTTACCACAAAAACACTCATTAGTAATATGCAAATTATAATGATTGTTCCTGTCAATATTTTATTTTTTTCCAAATTATCACCCTTCCCTATTGTTTTTAGATGATTGCTACTTTTACTCAATTTATTTACTTATCCTACAAAAAAGGAGGGTTTAAATATATATTTTAGTTATCACTAATTATGGATACAAAAATACTTGAGGATATTGGGCTTACAAAAAATGAGATTAAAGTATACTTAGCTCTGCTTGAGTCCGGTCAAAGTTCAGCAGGCAAAATTCTTAGTAAAGCAAATATACAAAATTCTGTATTTCATTTTTGTATTAATCGTTTAATTGAAAAGGGACTTGTTACTTTTATAAAACAAGGAAAAATTAGGTTATATAATGCTGCTGAACCAGATAGTTTTATTACTTATTTAAAAGATAAAGAGGATTTAGTAAAACAACTTCTTCCTCAGTTAAAAGCAAAACAAAATGTTAGTGAAGACAAAAATGAAGCTGAAGTGTTTCAAGGAATGCATGGAATTTATACAATGATGAATACGTTAACTGATAAATCAAAAAAGGGTGATGAATTTGTTTTTTTTGCAGCTGATGTTCTTGAAAAAAATATTGAAATTGGAAAGTTTTTTGCAAAATTTGATATAAAAAGATATGAAAAAGGACTTATTACAAAATTAATTTCACCTGAAAGTAAAGCTCATCGAAAAATTTTTACTTCTCGACCATATGTTACTGCAAAATATATAGATTTTCCTGTTCCTGCAAATTCAATTGTTTGTGGAAAAATGTTAGCAATGATTTCATGGGAAGAAACACCTATTGCAATATTAATTCATTCAAAACAAATTGCACAAAAACAAAAAGATTTTTTTGATGCTATGTGGAAGATTGCAAAAGATTAATTAACCTAAATGTTATATTTAAATTAGTCATTAAACATTTTTTTAAATCCAAGTCCCCATTCATCAGTGTTCATTAAAACTGATTCAATTGTTCGAATTGAATAAGGAAATTCGGCTTGTAAGTTTTCAATTATTTTATAATATTCATGGTTATTACTAACTGCTAGTTCTATTTCAATATCCCAAATATTTCTTATTAGATAATGTGTGTTTGGTAGTTTTGAAAGATATTCTAAAAGTTTGTTTGCTTCTTTTTCTGAATATTTATCAAATTTTATTATTGCTTTGTAAAGTTCAAGTCCGATTTTTGATAAATCCACTTCTATTCTATATTGTATTATTATTCCTTTTTTTTCAAGTTCTTTTAATTTGCTTGCAACAATTCTTGGAGTAATATTTGTTTTAGAAGCTATTTCTGTAACGGGTAATCTTGCATTGTTTATTATAAGATTCATTATTTTTATATCATTTTTATCAAGTTCATAATTTTTTATTTCTCCTGCAAACATAACTGGTAATGATTGTTTGTTTGTAAAATACATTTTTGGAAATTGATAAATATCAATTGGTACTTTTCCCTCCTCATCAACAATTAACTCATTAAATTCTGTAATTAATTTATTTTTAAAATTAAAAAATTCAAAATCTGTTTTTACATAAACTCCAAATATAAGATCCCAACTTCCAGAACATTTACCTATCCAAAAAATAGATTCAGTGTTTCTTAAAAAAGCTAGTAACTCTTCTTTTTTTTGCGGAATATTTCTTAACTTAAAATAAACTTTGTATAATTTATACCCCATTTTGTGTGGATTAAATGAAACTATAAAATTTGAGATAATTCCTTTTTCAACAAGTTTTTTGATTGCATAATCTACAGTTTGTCTGCTTTTTTTCACGTTTTTTGCTATTTGTGAAGATGTCACACGACAGTTAATATCAAGCTCTGCAAGGATTTTACGCTCAAGAAGTGAAAGCTTTTGCACACTTGTTTCAGACATATATAGCATATTTTACAATATTATTATAAATATTGTCATTTTAGCAAAAAATAGCATAATTGTTTTTATTAATATGAAAAAACAATAATTTATTAATGTTAATAAATTAATTGAGGTGATTTGATGATTAACAAAAAAATAATTGGAATAATAGTAATTATTTTAGCAATATGTTTAGTTGGAATAGTTAGTCTTAATACAACTGGATTATTTGCACAAAATAATGAATCCACAATAAAAATAGGTTATTTAGGCCCACTTAGTGGAGGAGCTGCATCGATTGGAGAAGGACAAGTAAAAGCAATTGAACTTGCAGTTAGTCAAATTAATTCACAAGGTGGAATAAATGGAAGTAAAATAGAATTAATAGTAGAAGATGGACAATGTGACGCAAAGGGAGCAGTTGATGCAATGAACAAGTTAACTAACATTGATAATATAAGTTATATTATTGGTGGACAATGTTCTAGTGAAACAATTGCAATAGCACCAATAGCTGAAGAAAAACACATATTGTTACTTTCTCCACTTTCTTCAAACCCAAAAATAACTTCTGCAGGAGATTATATTTTTAGAAATTATCCTTCAGATTCATACCAAGGAAAAATAGCAGCAGAATATATTGCAAAAAACTTAAACATTAAAAAAGTTGCAATACTTTCATGTCTTGATGATTGGTGTGTTGGATTAAAAAATGAATTCAAAACTAACTTTGAATTACTTGGCGGAAACATAACAATTGTTCAAGAATTTGTTAAAGATAGTATTGATCTAAAAACACAATTAACAAAAATAAAAAATTCAGGAACAGAATTAGTTTATATGCCAGCATATTCAACATCAACAATTTCAGCAATAAAGCAAGCAAAAGAACTTGGTATTGAAATTAAATTCTTTGGAGGAGATGCTTGGGAAGAATCAACAATTTGGTCAGAAGTTAGTAACATCTCACAAGGATTTATGTACACAATGCCAAAACCAATTGTTTCAAGTGAATTTGAAACAGAATTTGAAAAAATGTTTCCAGAAAGTGAAATAACTTTAGCAGCAACAAATAATTATGATGCTTTAAAGATAATTGCAAACGCAATAAAAGTCGTTGGTAATGATTCAACAAAAGTAAAAAATTATTTGTACACAATGCCAATATATAATGGAGTTAGTGGAAATATTGAGTTTGATCCAAACGGAGATCTTAAACAATCAAAGTATGTTGTAAAACAAATACAAAATATGACACCAACAATAATTGATGAAATTTAGTTAATAAAATAATTAAAGCAACTCAATAAAAATAAAATTATTAAGTGGAGTGAAAACTTCACTTAATTTTTTTTATTAAATCTAATTTTTATTTTAATTTTATTTTTCCAAACAATCCTTTTGGGAAATAGACTAATATGATTAACAGAATTAATGCATAAATTATTTGTCGCATTGGGCCTATTATGCTTGAAGGAAATCCGATAAAGCGCAGTGGTTCTGGAAGTAAAATAATTATTATTGTTGCAACCAATGTTCCCCTCAGTGATGCTATTCCTCCAACAACTATTATTAATAAAATCGGAATTATTTGTAAAAACGAAAATGAAGAAGGATCAATGAATGTTATGTAACTTGCATAAAGTGAACCTGCAATTCCTGCAAAGAATGCACTAGCTCCAAGTGAATACATTTTTACTTTTTCAGTGTTTTTCCCAAGGATTTTTGCCATTAATTCATCATCACGAATTGCTGCTAAAACGCTACCAAATTCACTATTAGTTATTCTTTTTACAACAAAGTATGAAATTACGGCAATTATTATTGTTAAAATTAAAAACAATAAATTATCTTTGAAAACAAAACCAAATATTTCTGGTTTTGGTATCCCTGGTAAACCTAGTGGGCCTCTTGTTAGTTCTACCCAATTAAGAAGTATTGCATAAACTACAAAACTAAATCCAAGTGTTGCAAGAGCTAAGTAATCTCCTTTGAGTTTGTTTGTTGGGATTGCTAAAATAAAACCAAATATCATTGAAATTATTCCTGCCATTATTATTCCAAACAAAAACGGAAACCCATTTAATGTAAGTAAAGCTGATGTGTATGCACCTATCGCAAAAAAAGCAATTATCCCTAAGTTAAATTGCCCAGTAAAACCAATATTGATTTGTAAAGCAAGTGCAAGAATTAAATAAATTCCAATAAGAATAGCTAAGTGAATTAAGTATGCTTCAATCATTTTACCACCTTATTGTTTCTCCCCAATTTTTTTTATTCCAAGTATTCCTTGGGGCCTGAATAATAAAAATACAAAAAGTATTACAAATGCAATTGCATCTTTGTATCCGCTTGGTAAAAACCATATTCCAAAATTTTCTGCAAATCCAAGTAAAAATGCACCAAGAACTGCTCCAGGAACACTACCAACTCCCCCAATTATTGCAGCAGTAAATCCTTTTATCATCAAATTTGTTCCCATTACTGGCTCCAAATTTTGTTCAAGAGCAACAAGTATTCCTGCAATTCCTGCAATAACTGAACCTATTGCAAATGACCAAGCAAAAATTTTGTTTGCACTAATTCCACATATTTCTGCAACATCTTTATTATCTGCAACAGCTCTCATTGCTTTCCCTATTTTTGTTTTCTTCATTAAAAACCAAAGTGCAAACAAAAGTGCAAAAGAAACAATTACAATTACAACTTGAAGTGGAGTTATTATTGCTCCAAAAATTTCCATTCCTTTTTCTACTTTAATTAAACCAATTGTTTTTACATCTGCTCCAAAAATTAAAAGAATTAACGATTCAAATAAAATTAATAATGCTACACTTGCTGTTAACAAAATTAATGGTGAAGCTTTACGTTTACGTAAAGGTAAATATACAAGATAATGCATCCCTGCTCCAAAAAGTGCAGAAAATAGTAACGTTAAAATAATTGTAAGTGCAAAATCAAGCCCTAACATTGAAAATAAAAAATAAGAAACATATGCTGAAACTGCAATTGCACTCCCATGCGCAAAATGAACAAATTTGTTTGTTGAATAAATAAGTGAAAATCCAGCTGCAACAAGTGCATAAATTGCCCCTGCAATAAGGCCATTAAAAAATAATTGTAGTATAATTGACATGAAATAATAATGCTATTGTAGATTAATAAGTTTTTGATTTTAAAAATAAATAGCTAAACAAAAATTATTTTTCAATAATTTGTTAGGTTTTAATAAAATAATCCTTAATTATGCAACAATTATATTTAGGCACACACCTAACTAAATGAAATCCCTTTTTAAGTTCAAAATACAGTAATATATCACAGTAAAGGAGTTGGGAAAAATGAAAACTATAACCAGTATAATTTTAGGAGTATTAATAATTTCAAGTTTGCTATTACTTGGTTGCACTGAGCAAAATCCAGTAACTGATAATAATGTAGGATTTGAAAAATTTGATAGTTATGATTCATTAGTTGCTTCATTTAAAGCAGCACAAAATGAAGGCAGAAACAATTATTATGGGATGGATATATTCAAAGGCGAAATGATGGTTGGAGCCACTGCTGATTCTGCAAATACTGGAGTTTCTGCCCCAACAAGCACAGGAAATGATTTTTCAGAAACAAACATTCAAGTGCAAGGTGTTGATGAAGCAGATATTGTTAAAACTGATGGCGAATATATTTACAGTTTATCAAATTCAAAATTAGTTATTACAAAAGCTTTTCCACTTGAAAACTCAGAAATTGTTTTTAATAAATTATTAGACAATGTTAGTCCTAATGAAATGTTTGTAAATGGTGACAAATTATTGATTTTTGGAAGCACACAAAATAATTATTATGGAAATAATGGAATAGAATCACAATCTATGATTAGATCTAATTGTTATGATTGTTATTATGGTGGTGGAAAATTTATTGCACAATTATATGATATTAGCGATAAAACTAACCCGATTATGATAAAAGAACTTGAACAAGAAGGAAGTTATTTATCATCTAGATTAATTGGCGATACAGCTTACTTTATTGTTAATTCATACCCAAATTACCAAATAATGTACGCTGATAGTAAAGTAGTATCATCAGAAGATATGAATTCGATTATACCTCAAGTAAGTATTGATGGTGTATCAAGTCCAGTTGCAAAAGCAACAGAAATTGGATTTGTTCCAGATGTTAGTCCAGAATCTTTTATGATAATTTATTCATTAAACATGAATGATGAAAAAATAAATAAAGAAGTTTTTGCTTCACGTGGCCAAAATGTTTATGCAAGTGCAGAAAATATTTATGTTGCAAGTAGTGTTTATAGGTATGAAGAACAACCTCAACCTCTTGATGAAAAAGAACCAATTACTACAACTGCACAAACAACAAATCCTGTGACTGCAGTAATGGAAACTATTGCAAGACCAATAGTTGGAATAATAATGCCTTATCAGATAGGGAATACAAACACAGTGATTGTAAAATTTGCAATTGAAAATGGAAATATTTCATATGTTGGAAAAGGAGAAGTTAATGGAAATATTCTAAATCAATTTTCAATGGATGAATATAAAGGAAATTTTAGAATTGCTACAACTATAGAAAATGGTTATGGAGAAATGGGAGAAGATAGATCTACAAACAATATTTATGTTCTTAATGAAGAAATGAAAACTGTTGGAACACTAGAAGATTTAGCACCAAATGAAAAAATTTATTCAACAAGATTTATGGGTGATAAAGGATATGTTGTAACATTCAAATATGTTGATCCTTTGTTTGTAATTGATTTAAGTGATGCAACTAATCCACATGTACTTGGAAAGTTAAAAATTCCAGGTTATAGTGATTATTTACACCCAATTGATGAAACACATATTTTAGGAATTGGAAGAGATGTTAATGAACTTGAAGATGCAGAAAAAGTTCACTCAACAGGAGCTGTTTATTACACTGCAATTAAAGGAATAAAAATGGCAATTTTTGATGTGAGTGATGTTGAACATCCAAAAGAAACATACAAAGTTGTGATTGGTGGACGCGGTACTGATTCAGAAGCGCTTAATGAACACAAAGCAATATTGTTTGATACAGAAAAACAACTTCTTGTTTTTCCAATAACAATATCAGAAGAAGCAGAAGAAAATAATGGTTATATTGGATCAAATCAAGTTTTCCAAGGAGCTATTGTTTATAATGTTTCAATAGATTCTGGATTTAGTGAAAGAGGTAGATTAACTCATGTGACAAATGAAGATGAATTAAAGAGAGGATACTATTATAGTAGTGGGAGCTTGATTAGAAGAAGTCTTTACATAAATGACGTGTTATTCACAATCTCAAACAACAGTATAAAAGCAAATAACTTAAATTCACTTGAAGAATTAAAAGTATTTGATCTTTTGAAATAAAAATAATTTAACTTGAATTTGTAGTGGGTAATTCCCACTCATTTTCAATTAGATTTAAAATTTTCGTTTAACACTTTTTCTAAATCATCAATTGTTTTTGATAGAGCAAATTTATTTCTTATTTCTTTTGCGCCTTTAAAATTTGCTGCAAAACCAATAAAATAAGGTCGCAGATCATTTACCCCCATTTCAAATTCTTTTCCAAATTCAATAAATTTTAATCCTTCTTTCAAAAAATCTTTTTTTGTTCGTTCAATAATTTTTCCACTTTTTTCAAATTCGTTTATTTGTTTGAAAATAAATGCATTTCCTATTGTGCCACGACCAACCATTACATAATCACATTTTGTAACTTTCTTCATTCGCACATAATCTTCTGCACATAAAACATCCCCGTTTCCAATAACTGGAATTTTAACAGCTTTTTTTAATTCGTTTATTTTTTGCAGGTCTGCTTTGCCACCATAACCTTGTGAACCAAAACGAGCATGTAAACAAATCATTTGTGCACCATTTTTTTCTGCTTCTTTTGCAACTTCAAGAAATGTTTCTTGTTCAAGACCAAGTCTAATTTTCAAAGTAATTGGTTTTTTTGTTACACTTTTCATCGCTTTAATTATTTCTCCAACAAGAACTGGATAATCCATTAAATAACAACCATATTTTCCTTTCAAAGCTTTTGGAACACTACACCCACAATTTAGGTCATATCCACAAAAATTATCAAATTTCTCTTCAATGATTTTTATTGCTTTTGCAAAATCAGCTGGATCGTTTCCAAACAATTGTAAAAATACAGGTTTTTCTTTTTCATTTACAGAAAGCATTTTTTTTGTTTTAGTATTTTTATAAATAATTGACTTGCATGAAATAAGTTCTGTATAACTAAGTACTGCACCATATTCTTTTGCTAGTGTTCGAAAAGCAATATTTGTATAATCTGCCATTGGCGCTAGAACTGCACCACTTTTAATGTTTAAATTTTTTATTTTCAAATTAACCACTTGTTTTGCCATAAACATTTAAACGAAGGCGATCAATTTCTGATTTTTTTTGTGCAACAATTTTGTCAAGCCCACTATGTTCAAGTATAATCCCTGCGTTTCTAGAATAAGCTAATATTTCTAAATAAAAGTCAAGTTCGTTTTCTTTTCGATTTAATACATTTTTTGTCCCTGCTTTTGTTTTCATTAAATCAATATCACGTTCAATTCTAACTAATTCCATATTATTTAACCATTTTTTTCCAACAGGAGTAATTACAAATTCAACTCGCTTAACACTTCTTTGATTTTTTGGATTAATTCCACCAAATGATTTTTTTTCTATAAACCCATTTTCTTCTAGTTTACTTAATGTATTTGATAATCCTCGGGGTTTTAATTTTAAAATATTTAAAATGACTTGTCTAGTAATCTTCCCACCATATGGCAACCACAACATTAATCTTGCAACTTTTAATGCAGAAGGAACATGGGCTAATGAAATGCTTGCTTCACGATTAACTTTCACTCTTGATTTATTTAACAACCCCCTTTTTTTTGCTTCACTAATTACTTTTGATAATGTGCCATTTGAAACACTCATTTGCTTCATTAATTCAGCATTAGTTAAATGTTGATTCTGTTTTAAAAAACTTAATCTTCTTTCAAATTGTAATTTTAAAAAAGTGGTCTTCTTTTCTTTTAATGCCATTTGCAATTGTCTAACTGATATTTTATTAGCTTTAGCAATTTCTGGTAATGGTTTTAATGAATTTCTTCTTAAAACATCAAAGCGTTTTTTTAATTCAACATTATTTAATTTTGGCATACTATTATTATATCACAAAAAGTTTTTTAACAAAAGAATTGTCCTATATTTTGTGTTTTTTATGAGTTTTGATTTTATAATAAAAATTATTTTATCATGATTGCATCAATTGCATAAGCACCAGTTTCATTTACAATAATCGGGTTCATTTCAATTTCTTTAAGTTCCGGATAAGTTAAAGCTAAATTTGAAACTGCTTTTATTACTTTTTGAAGTGCATCAAGATTATATTTTTTCTTTGTTCGTGCTCCACGAAGAACTGCCGTTCCTTTTACTTCATTAAACATTTCTTCTATATCACTATCATTTATTGGAGCTATTTTTTGAGAAATATCTTTCATTACTTCTACAAATATTCCTCCCAAACCAAATGTAATTATTTTTCCAAATTCGTTTGTGATTGAAGAAACAAGTACTTCTTCTCCTTCAACCATTTCTTGTACTGCTAAAGTAAGTGGTTTTTCCATTTTTGTTAAAACTTTTTGCATTCTTTCAACTTCTTTTGCAAGTTCTTCTTTTGTTTTAATTCCAGCTTTTACAAGCCCATAATTTGTTTTGTGAGGAATTCCGCTTGCTGCTTTCATTGCAACTGGAAAATTAATTTTTAAATTAGTTAAATCTTCACTTGTTGAAACAAACACTGTTTTTACTGTTGGAATATTGAATTCTTTTAAAATAGTAAATGTATCTTCGATTGATAAAATTTCTTTTGAAGTAATTAATTTTTGTGTTGCAGGCAATGGAGTTGTAACTTGTTTAAATTTTTTTACTACACTTTTTTTACTTGTATAATCTCTTAATCTTGCAAGTGATTTTATTCCTCTTTCAGGAGTAACAAATTCAACAATATCGTGTTCTCTTAAATATCTTCTTGCGTGACTTACTCCTGTTCCACCTAAAAATGAACACATAATAGGTAAACGTTTGTTAAGTTCTACAATTATATCTGCAACCCTATCAGGATCAGTCATACTTTGAGGTGTTAATAATAC
>Ga0172381_10003249_pt1 | contig 17342 bp, 27 predicted proteins | sample Leawel6488metaG_FD_119754 | JGI IMG/M metagenome (GOLD analysis project Ga0172381, IMG submission 119754) | Leachate microbial communities from a municipal landfill in Southern Ontario, Canada - Leachate well 64-88 metaG | ecosystem: Engineered > Solid waste > Landfill > Unclassified | place... | reverse complement strand
GACTTGGAGAAAGAAAAATCTTAATTTTATAGGGGGCATTGGAAATATAGGTAAAACAACGTTTTTTAACAATCTAGCTGTTTTAAAAGCAATGAAAGAAGATTGGAAGTTTGCTATTTTTAGTCCAGAACAAGATCCTCCCGATGATTTTTATAATGATCTTATTCATACGTACATAGGCAAATCTACTGAACCTTATCACGCTAACCAAATGACTAAAAAAGAATACGAAATTGGAAAGGAATTTATAAGCGAACATTTTTATTATATATTTCCTGAGACAGCGAGCCCTACGCCTGAATATATTAATTATTGCTTTGAATTTGCAATAAAAAAGCATAAAATTGATTGCGTTATGGTAGACCCGTTTAACCAATTAGATAATGATTGGAAAAAATACGGAAGGGATGATCTTTATATTAGTGAATTTTTATCAAAGAATAAACGATTTGCCCAAACGAATGATATTATTTATTTCATAACAGGGCATCCAAAAGGGAATCTTGAAAAATTAGGCGGTAATTATGTAGCCCCAACGGTATATGAGTACGCAGGAGGTGCAATGTGGAATAATAAATGTGATGATATATTATGTTATCATAGACCTTTTGCTATAACTGAACCTGGGAATACTGAATGTATTTTTATTTCTCAAAAAATAAAGAAGAGAAAATTAACGGGTATACCTGGAGCTGTTAAAATGAATTTTGATATATATACAAACAGATTTTTTGAACTTGATGGCTATAATCCTTTTGAAAAAACAGAGGTTAATAATAGTGATTTACAATCTAATATAAACTGGTATGATAAAGAGAATAAAGAATTTGATAGCTATATCCCTGACGGCATTGAAGCCGATTTCTAAATGTAAACATCTTAATTGTACTGAAATATTCAGGTATCCACCAGATAATTATGTGGAATTAAAATGTAATGATTGTGGAGAAATAATTTTTAAAGATATATACAATGTTTGAAAAACCTAATTATGGGTGGGCTGTAGACGGAGCAACGTCAGGCAATCCCGGAATGAGTGAATACAGAGGTATTGATTTACAAACAAACAAAGTTGTATTTCACCAAAAAATAGGCATTGCGACTAACAATGTAACTGAATTTATCGCAGTTGTACACGCGATCGCAGAACAAAAAAAGAGAGGTATAAAACTACCTATATTTACAGATTCTATGACTGCTTTATCATGGGTTAAGAATAAAAAATGTAACTCATCATTGAAACCGGGCAGATATACTAAATTAGCTATTGACTTACAGAATAGGGCTGAAAAATATTTAAAATCTATTGAATTAGACTTATCCGAATCTGATGTAATAAAATATGATGGGATTGAAATAACTAAGTGGTTTACGAATATATGGGGCGAAATTCCTGCTGATTTTGGGAACAAGATAAATAGGTATAACTCTAAATAACCTTAAAAACACAACAAATACTATAAAATATGAACTCAGAAAAAACTATCAACGAAGAAAAAGGCAATGCCGTATTACCGCTTGTTATGAGTGGTTTTTATACAGATGGCATTGACCATTCAGGATTAGAAGTAAATAGCGACCAATTTCCAGAACATGAGGAATGTGTAAGTTGTGGAAGCACTTCCGTAACTATTACAGATGACAAAGATATATGTCACGACTGCGGTTATGTGTACGAGTAAAATCACTCATAACGGCTGGCGGTATGAAATCGAAGCGGATTGAGAGCGATAAACTGTCAACCACCACAAAAGTTTGAACGGGAAACAAAGCCACAAAATAGCACTGAAACCGCTTTGTTTTATACCACGTGTTATGGTTTCGTGCTTTATTAACTGAATTATTAATTTAAAAATCAAAATACAATGAGCAAAATAGCGATGCAAAAAATGGCAGATAGTGTGCTAAAATTCTTACCTAAAGACTTTGGTTGCACAATTTTAGTTTTTCCTTATCACAATGCAGGTGTGGCAAATTATATATCAACTGCAAATAGAGAAGATATGATTAAACATTTGCGAGATACTGCCGACAGACTTGAACAAAGAGACGATTTTGAAACACCTGAAAATAACATTTACTAAAATGACAAAGCAAGAACTTTTTAAAAAGTACAATATTGATGAATCGCATTCAGAATGGGATAATTCAATTGATAATTGGATGAGTGTAGAACTTTACAGAGTAATGCACGATGGTAATTTACCACCACAAAACGACACTTCTGTAAAATGGATTACCGATTTTTTAGATAAGAAAAACGATATGAAATGGTGGGTTAAAAATGTAATGAGCCGCCCAGATTGGGGGAGTTTATACTTAACTGCAAAAAGAATGGTTTATTCACTATCTGACCAAATTATCGCAGAGGCTTCTTAGCATGAACCATAACTACCGGATAAGCGAATGTTAACACTGTTATTTTTTACACTTAATCTTTAAATCAATTAGTTATGACAATTAAAAACAACAAAATACCATATGAAAAACTCCGATATAAAAATATCAAAGATTGAAACTTATTTCGATGTACAAAACGGAGTAAGGCTATGGCAGGATATAGATAAGTATAAGTCAAATATGAATATCCTTTCAGATGGTAGATATTATCAGTTGACAGAAAAAATACAAAACCAACGATCAAGGGAGCAAAATAACGCTTTATGGGCAATCCCTTACGCTTATATGTTACCGGCTTTAATTATTACTGGAAACCTACCAGAACATGCTGGTAAAATGGTTTGCCATGAATGGTGCATGGTTAATTGTTTGCCTTTAAATTACCGGGAGAGAATTTATGAAGAATGGAAACAAGAACCCGGAATAGTTAATATAAAAACTGGTGAAGTATATAAACAAGCCTTTAGGCTTACTACGACCAAAATGAAAACAAATGACTGTAATCAATATTATAAAAACATGCAGGATTTATATGCAGAGAATTTTAGCTCAGGAGAGCAGGATGATTTGATACCAGAACCAAGAAAGGATTGGAAAGATAATAAAGATGTTAAATAATTTTATATCTTTGTATTGCGATTCAGTTATGAAAACATTAAAAAATCCCATATTGATCACATCGCCTTTGTGCTACTTTGCACGACTGGATCGCCTTTGTGATTGATATGGGTATTTTTATATGAAAGAAATACAACTTAGTAAGTTTGGTAAAAACAAAGGTAAATACATTGCTTTAGTTGATGATGAAGATTTTGATATGCTTAATCAATTCAACTGGAGTGTAGCTTTTAGTAGAAACACTTTTTATGCGATGAGGAAGCAGTGTTCACCAGAAAGAAAGACAATACGAATGCATAGATTTATATTCAATATTAATGACCCAAATATAATAATTGACCATAAAAACAGAAACGGCTTAGATTGTCAACGTAAAAATCTTAGAATATGTACACATTCGCAAAACTCAAAGAATAAAAAAGCAAGTGGTAGTTCTAAATACCTCGGGGTTACTGTGTATATGAATAAAATTAGACGTAAAATATTAATTAGGGCGCAGATAAATAACGGAGAAAAAATGGTAACTCTTGGATATTTTAATAATGAAATTGAAGCCGCAGCCGCATACAATGAAGCTGCAATTAAATATCATGGCGAGTTTGCTAATTTAAACGACTTAACCCCTGATCCCGGAACCAAAAAAGGATTATAAAAAACTTGCATAATAAATTATAAATAAGTAACTTAAACATAAAAATATGACACCAAAAAAATTTTTAGCATGGAGTAAGTTAGATAAAAAGTTTCTAAAACCTTATCCATACGGGTTTGGTATACTTGGAGAAACTACCTGTTTTGATTTGATAATGCAACAAATGAAAGCCTTGCATCCAGGAGAGGAGACTTTAAACATGCTTAATGAAGTCGAATTTTTACAATATACCGGAAAAAAGGACATGAACGGGGTAGAAGTTTACGAAGGAGACTATGATCACGACGGTAATTGCGTAGTTTGGTGTGACGATTGTTCAGGATGGCAATTTGCTGCTATTGACATTCCGACAAAAGATATTTGCATTCCCTGTCATCAATGCGATGGTAATTTTTCTTTTGCAGACCAAATAGGCGACTTTGAAAGGGTTGGTAATATTAATGAGTTATGACACTAATTAAAACCAAAGAAAAGAAGTGTAAGAAATGCCATACATCAACTATGTACCGAAAAAACGGTATGTGCATGGATTGTTATAAAGATTGGTTACTTAATACCGAAGAGGGTAGAAAGAAGCTTAAACAATCTACTTTACGCGCTCATAAAGAGGTTCAGAAAGAAGAGAAACAAAAGGATAAGGATAGAAAACTTGAAAGCAAGTCTATCCGGGGCTTAATCATTGAGGCAAAAGAACCGTTTCAGAAACTAATAAGAATCAGAGACCACAGAAAAAAATGTATTTGTTGCGATAAAATACTTCCTTTTGAGCTAGGGGCTTATGATGCAGGACATTTTAAAAAAGCAGAGTTATACTCAGGATTAATTTTCCATCCAAGTAATGTACATGGTCAAATGAAATATTGCAATAAGTATTTAAACGGCAATGAATCGGGATATGCAGAAGGTTTAAAAACTCGTATAGGAATAGAAAAATATAATGAGTTAGTTGAATTATCTATAAAACTGAAGTCTTACAAATGGGATAGACACCAATTAATTGACTTAAAAAAACATTACACAACAGAGTTAAGAGCTGTAGAATCAGGTAAAAAAGATATAAGCGAAGTAGATTTTAGTCCCGGAATAATTTTGGTAAATAAAGTTTAATAATTGTTTGATTATATCAATAAATAATTATACATTTGTTTATTAAAATATACAACAAATGATAAATATTCACACATCAAAATTAGGTCAATCGGTATATTTAACGCAATTATATGATTATTTAGAGTTAAACAAAGCTCATTATACTCATTTTGTTGAAAGGAATATTAATAAAAACGACTTCGCTGTTTACGATATAGATTACTTGCCTTTAAGTGCGAGTAATGCTAAAATAGGGCAAAGGGGTAGGTTTAGAAAAGAATTTGAAATATATATAGATTTTGCAAAAAAGCTATGTATGGTTTCAAGAAGTAAAAAAGGTGAAGAAATAAGAAATGAATTAGTCGAGTTAACTAAAAAAATTGAAACCGGCCAGCAATTTTCAACTGAGCAAATAAACTTTTTACTTGAATTAGTTCCTATAATGGGATTATTTTCAATTCAGGATATTTCAGAAAAGAGACATTTCGATTTTCACAATAATAAATACGATTGGTGGGATTACCGGGCAAAAGTTCTTGGGTATGGAACTCAACAATTAAGAATTGAAGTTGAAAAACTTAATCGTAAATATAAGTCTCAAAAACAAGCTTTACTTCATGTTGATAAATATGAACTTATAAGAATTGGAGTTATTGATCTTTTTATAGCACTTGGCAAGTCGGTTGAGTATTCTTCTAATGTTGCTGACTTGTGTAAAAATATAGCAATAAAAATGGGAATTAATATTTGGAATGATTATAATACAACACTAAAATTCCCAGTAAAGCATAATGAAAAACTTGAATCAGCAATTAAATCAGATAAACTAAAATTAAAGGAGTAAATAACAATTAAACTAAATAATCACTAATAAAAAAGTCAATGAATAAAAAACAGGAATCATTAAAAAACTCATGTGATAAGGTAGAAATGTTTTCCTACATGAAACCTTTCACCCCGGAAGAAATTCAGGAACTAAAAACTGACTTATCAACTCAAATGATCTTTGTTGATTCTGAAGAAACTCAACTTCAGGAAATAAAAGATGAGTACAAAGAAAAGTTAAAACCAGCTAAGACAGTTATAAAAACATGTCTCACATATATCAGAGACAAAGCCAGAACAGTCAATGAAGAATGTTACATAAATTATGAAGGCGAATATGCTATTTACTATAATTCAGATGGTGAGCAGGTTTATAAAAGACCTTTGGAAACATCCGAAAGGCAAAAGACAATTTTTCAACTTAACCGCGCCGTAAACGAATAAAACATGCAAGAACAAATAAATATCACAACAGATCAGAAAGAACTTGTTATCCGTGAGGGACAAGCTGAAAAACTTATAGATTTAAAAGCTGTCAATATCTCAGGAATTATCAATTCGCCTTTGGAATATCTTAAAGTTCGAAAAGATGTTATCAATTTACTTGCTTCAAATATTCAAATTGATCGGGAGGGATTAAAAATAACCTTATCTATTGACGAAAGTACCGAACTTGAAAGTAAAATATCTGGCGAACTTGAATATACTCAGGAGTTTAAAGGGTTTGGAATAAATACCGGTAAAGGCTGGGTACCTCGGGAACTTGCTGAACATATCAAAATGAATCGTATTTGTTTTGCATCAAAAGATATTGCAAATGAACTTGTATCAAAACTTTTTGATGTAAGAATAAGAATTGATAAGGTTGTTGAAAATCAGGCCGGGCAGAAAGGTAATATCAGACAATTAAAAGACCAGGCATTAAAAGAATGTAGTATTCCCGAAAGCCTTACCCTTGAATTACCAATATTTAAAGGGTCAAAAAAAGCTGAATTTGAATGTGAAATATGGATTAACCCTGATGACTTGTCGGTTAAATTAATAAGCCCGGACGCTCAGGATTTTATTAGATCAGTAAGAGACGAAGAAATCGACGCTGTAATCTCAGAAATTCGTGAAATTTGCCCTACGTTGGCAATAATTGAAATATAAAGTTCTTTGAATAAACTCAAATAGATAGTAGTTAGATTAACCGATTATGAGACAAAAAGGAAGAAAAGGAAAACGTGAACGGGCGGCTGGAAAAAGTCATAGTAGACCAGAGATTAATTTTTTTGATCCTGAGACATCGGAGAGAAGGACGTTAAAGCTCGGACATAAGAAAATGATGATTCTTACGAGGCGGTTGCCTCTACCTTTTTAATCGTAAGTGCGGTGGATCGTAATAACGAAATTTATATTTCATACGCGCGCTAGAGCCTTCTTTGTAGGTTATGAAATGAGTTTATTTTTAATGTTCTTTGACATACAGATTGTAAATAACCGGTAAGGATATTAGCCAGCTAAGGTATAACATAAGCTTTTAACCGATGACAGAATATCCACAATCTGTTTTAAAATATATGGGGCTTAATTGTTCGCTTTATAAATTCGCGATGCTTTATAAAGAATTGACTTTAAACGAGCAAGGATTAGTCAAGCCTCGCCCATCCAGTCGGTCGGATCGACTTTAAATAGCCGGATTGGTATCTGAGGATCAGGTAACGCTTACTTGTTGCAGTGATTAACAAGATAAAAAAGCTCCGATCTGAAATATGGTCGGAGTTAATTTAAAACTAAAAAACCATGAAAACACTTACCCCAAAAGAAACAGTAACAGCATGGAAAAGGATAGTAACCTTTACTATTGCTTTAGTAGCTATATTGCTTATTTGTTCGACATGCTAAAACCTATGAAAATATCTATATACACTCCTTATTACAAAGGAAAACCTCGTGATCAAATGCTTATAGATGTATTATCGAAAAAGCATAATGTAACTATTAATAATATTATAGTCAAAAAGACTTTTATAAATAAATTATTTTTAGGTTTTTTTGATATTACCTCTTGTTTTGAATTAATAAAAGACGTAAGAAAATACGATATTGTATGGATTGAAGACATTAAATTGTTACCCCTATGTATTTTTGCTAAGTTATTAGGTAAAAAGGTGATATTTGAAGAACAAGATTATAACCCGTCGTTACTTTTTTATTTTTTAACGAAAAAGTATAATTTCTTAAAATACTTTAATTTTATAGTATTTGTTATATCTGCGTTAGAACAAATAATTGCTAGGATATTTGCTGATAAGGTTGTTGTTAACTCAGAATTTTTAAAGTCTCATTTTTGTAAAAGTGAATTAATATTTTACGCCTCGGCACTTGAAGGTATTTCAAATAATACCGATAACGAAAAAATAGGATTTTTATATATAGGTTGTTTTTGTAAATTGAAAGGAGCTAATGAAATTCTTGGTTTCATGGCAAATCGTAAAGAACCTTTATTTATTTTGGGGGAAATACCTGAACCAGACATACATAAAGAAGTAAAAAGTAATAATAATATTTATTTTACTGAAAGAAGGTTACAGGGTTATTTCTTAAAGAAGCTATTAAAAGTAATTTTACAAGATTATTTTTTATATGGATTTTCGTTAACTAAAGGAGTTTGTAAAAATTATAGGACTACGGAGTTATCAAAAGAGGCTGATTATTTAGCACTCGGGATACCTATTATTGGTAATGATAGAGGGACGACAGCTGATAAAATAGAGGCAGGGTGCGGGATGTATTTAAAGGATTTTACAATGCTATCACGAGAATTAAAAGAACTTGTAAGTAATACCTGTAAATATTTTTATAACCGAAAGTATTCCTCTGAAATCTTCGAACAAAAAATAAATAATTTGTTATATGCTGAAAAAAGCGAAAATATACCGCTATAAATACCATATCTGCCTTGACTGCTCCGCAAAAGGAACTTGTAAATTAATAATTAAATGTTTTTGAGCCATATGATAACTATAACAATATCAATAAAATCAATCATTATAGTATTATCTATAATTATTTTGATATTTTGCATACTTACTTATCTATCTAAAGTATTTGATTATGAAAACATTAATGATCATCATTAAATTTATTTGGTATTATATTAAAAAAATAATATCTACAATATTTACCACAATTGGTATTATTATTTTATTATGTGCATACCCATTTATTGACGGGTGTAATGAAGCTGATAATAATTAATAAATATTTGGATATGAAAACACTCCTAATTATACTCGCAATCTTCGCATGGTTAACCATCGTATGTTTCCTTATCTTCTTATTTTCGGATAAACCGGAAATTGAAGATGATTAAAAAATAGATAAAAAAATAAATAAAAACGTAACTTTATTGAATAAAAATAGTATAATATACTATAAATTAAACAATAAAAAACATGAAAACAATAGCAAAAATTCTCGCACTGGCTTTATTAGCTACTCTTTTTATGAGTTGTGAAAAAGAAGAAAACACTACGTTACTTAGTGAAGTAACTAGTTCTACTCTTACTAACGACACTATCGAAGTATTTGAAAACTGTCAGCTGGTTATGTACAAAATGACTGATAACGACAGCTCTTTATCTGAGTATAATTTCAGAGATTTTTATTGCTCTGATAATTACATTTACGCTCATTGGGATAGTCTTAATTACCCGGTTAATTTTGAAGTGGTTAATAACACGCTTATTGTAACAACCGATTATATAAAAAATGTTTACCAGATCGTAATGTTAACTAAAATGCAAGTAACATTGAGATTAAAAGATAACATGTATTACTTTAACATTGTAAAATAAAAATTACTATTTTTGTCTATGGAAACAATAAAAAGAGAATATGACCCAGAATTAGGCCGGTTGTTTACAGAATCTTACAATAAGCATAAACCCAACGGCTACACAAGATTCATATATCGGTTTTTTAACTTAAACCTAAAACAAAAACCAATTCCTTGGGGTTCAATATTATTAATTGTTTGCTGGGGTATTGGTACGCTTGGAATAATAATATTTAATGAAATTGGATTAATCAGTATAGCCCGCATATTCGCTTATATATTGTCTTTATTTTTTCTTTTTATACTCACGTTGCCTGCTTACTTAATGAACCAATTAAGGATAAGAAGGATAATAAAAGAACTTGGTATTACGCCGTACATTTACAATTATTTGGCTGAAAATTATATTAAAGAATGAAAAATAATATATCAGATGTATTTGAAACTATATTTTTTAGTGACATAATGAAAGCGGCAACTGATAACAATAAACCGGTTTGGCAAGCCGTCGCATGGATGCTTGAAATATAGCATCCTTAATTTTTACAACGCAAAAGCAATGCGAGGAAATCCAGATAAAATAAAAGGGAAAGGATTTGACAAACGCCCTCAAAATATAAACCGTAAAGGGCAACCTAAGAAGGTATTAAAAACTCTCATGGAATATATTGAAAAGACTTATGGTCAACCAATATCAAAGGCTGAGAGTATGAAATTACTAGAATATATTGAAACCCTTCCTTTAATTAAATTAGCTGAATTTGTAAAAGACCAAGAATTACCGGCTATTGTGCAGGCTTACGGAAGGTTGTTATTAACAGGTGATCAAAAAGACTTAAGAAGAGTTAATGCCGCTGAGTTAATTAAAGATCGCGTACATGGACGACCAAAACAAGCTGTTGATTTAGACCTCTCAAACAAAGACGGTAGTCTAAAACCAGACCTTTCAAACTATTCTGAAGCCGAACTAGATGCTAGGCTTGCAAAACTTAACAAACTTAAAACCGCTGAATAATTATCTCTGCTTCTGATATGTTTTCATGTTTACCCCGGATAGAAATATTCGGGGTTTTGTTTTATAAAAATGTTATAAGCAAGCCTAAAACCAGCTTCGTAGCATATTTCAGGCATAAAATAACTCAATTTGTTCAGGTTATACGTATTCATGTGTTTTAAATTATAAACGATTAATCAGGTTCATTAAATCCGAATAAAATTGCTGTTAAAAAATCATATCTCCACGCTTCAAAAAATAAGCGATGTTATTTAAACCATTCATATTTGTCGTTCTTAAATTATAAACGGTTAAATATTTTTCATAACTCCGATTAACTTTTGAAACATCTGCATTCATATTTTTAAAACCTAAATAAGCTGAGTTAATTTTTTCATTCGTATTTGACCTTTCAAATTTATAAACGATTATTTTATTTTGTTATCAACGATTAATTTTTGAAACATCGACATTTGTTTTTTGATTTCAAAATATTACTCGACTTATTAAAAACATCTGTATTTGATTAAAATAAATTAGCAACGATTAAATTATTTTGCTAACTCAAACTAATTTATGAAATCAATCTATTTGTTTTTAAATAAGCAAAATTAGTGGCCACTAATTCAAACATCTGCAAATCTTTTTTAAAATTATAAATCTTTATTTTTTTACGCTAATTCAAATTAATCGTTCGTAGAAGCCTTATAAATAGGGCGTTTCAGGGGGTGTTAATTTGAGTTATTTAATTTTAGTACAAACGTTTACAATCTTTTCTAAATCTTTAGTTGAAATTATTAGTTTGCACTAAGTTTTGTTTTTTAAACATTTGTATTCGATATGCTTAAATTAGTTTGCCTTATTTCAAAACTACTCAAACATATCTTTTCGTTTACAAATCTTTAATCGGTTTTATTAGTTTGCCTTATTTTTCGATTTACATGTATGTGTTTTGAAATCGGCTAAATTAATCCGTGTTATTTAAAAATAACCTAAACATGTGTTTTTAAAACTGAAACTTAGTTGAAACTAATAAAACCAGTTATTTGTTCAGGTATCAAACATTTAAACCGACATAGCCGAAATTAAGCCGAGTTAATTTTATCAGGTACATTTATCCGTTTTTGAAGGCAAATCTTAGTTTAAATTGCCTAAATCAGGTTATTTTATCGCTTCAAAATCACATGGATATAATCACAATTTTTAAGTTGGGTTATTTTTAAAATCGGTATTTAATGAATTCAAAGAACGTAAAATAAGGCCAGCTTATAACACGCGGTCAACGTAACTGGGCATAGTCGGTATGTGAGGTATGTAGCTCGTATTGTAATTCGGTGTCGGTTAATAGGTTGTAACTTCGTTTGCCCGGCTATACATACCGCCAACGTTACTTTATTAGTGGTGTTTAAATTATAAATTATACATTTACCTCGAATAATATATAATAAATGTTATATTTGTATATGAAAAAGAAAGGATGTAAAACTGTTTTAATAGCTGCCAAAAAAGAAAATAAGCTTTATTATGGCACAGCTCCAAAGATTGCTACACTTGTAAAAAAGACTGCAATGACAGTAAATCGATGGACCAAGGAAGGGGTTAACAGGATAGAAAACGGATATGAATTGATTTTTAATATGGAAAAGCTATGATAAATGCAAACGAGCTCAGGATAGGAAATTACATACATTACACAAAGCAAAATATTAATGTTGAAATTGGATGGTATAATTTTGAAGCTTTAGTAAAACATCCAGAATGGTATGAACCAATATCATTAACAGAAGAGATACTTTTAAAGGCTAGGTTTGAAAAGAATGAATGGGAATCAATAGATAAAAAACATAAAGGAGTTGATTATTTTATGGATGAATTTTCCATAAGAGTATCTTTATCTGATGATGTTTGTAAAAAAGGAGTTCACTATTTTCAAAATTGGTACTTTTTTGAAACCGGCAAAGAAGTTGAACTTAAAATAATCTAATGAACGCCGATCTCGAAATATACATAGAATACTACAAAAGAAAGTTATTTCACAAGATACCTGTTTTTCAAGATGAGCAAGGTAATTTATATTATCTGTCAAAAGCGCAATTAAAAGCATTAGAGTATTTACATGACAACACTACGCTATTTGTAGGATACGGAGGAAGCGGAATGTCTGGAAAAACTCAACTTGAATGCTTTTATGTTTTATTTCAATGCTTAAGTTATTCTGATGTTCGTTATATGATTGGCCGGTCAGAATTAAAGAATCTAAAAGCAACAACAATTCAAACATTACTCAGGACATTTAAATTTTACGGACTAGAAAGAGACATTGATTATAAGTATAACGATCAACAAAGTTTTTACGAATTCAATAATATTTCCCGTGTAGTTTGCCGGGACACAAAATACTATCCTTCGGATCCTGAGATGACAGATATTGGAGGTTTGGATTTAACCGGGGCGGTAATCGATGAATCGGCTGAAAATAGAGAAAAGGTATTCATTATATTAACTTCACGTGTTGGTCGATGGAATAATCAAAAGTACGGCATACCCGCAAAGATACTCGAAGGATTTAACCCGTTAAAGGGAAATGTTTACAATAGGTATTGGAAACCTTTCAGGGATAAAATAGAACCACTGCATCGTAAATTCGTAAGAGCTTTAAGTTCTGATAATCCAAACCCTGAAGCCAGGGAGTGGGAAAAAAAGATTATATTAAGTGGCGATAAAAGGACAATACAAAGATTATTGCATGGTAACTTTGACTATGATGATGATGACAACGCTCTTTGTAACTTCGATAAGATAAACGATATTTTCACAAATGACTATGTAGGAAGAAATGATAAAGGAGAGATAATGCCTGAATTACAAAATTATCTCAGCTGCGATATCGCGATAAGTAATGATCATTTTGTATCCATAGCATGGAAAGGCTTAAGAATTATCGAAATTGAAAGAGTAAAGAATATCTCACCTACTCAAATAACAACAGACAAAGAAAACGGAATAGCAAATAATAAGATTGATTTTACCCCGCTTATGGATGTTTTGAAAAAGCAAGCTTTAAAATATCAGGTACCAAGATCAAATATAGTTTATGATGCATCAGGGATAGGTAATCACTTGGTTAAACTATTTCCGGGCGCGGTCGCTGTTCATTCAGGGGTTGTGGTTGATAAGGAATACAACAATCTAAAATCTAAGTTAGAGTTTAAGCTTGCTCAGTCAATTAATGCCGGGTTAATATACTGTAATCCTGATATTGATAGTATCACTAAAGAGGTTCTTATTGATGAATTACAGATGTTAAAAATAGCCAGTGAATCAGGTGAAAAAATGGCAACGATAAAAACAGCTCTTATAAAAGAGTTACTTGGTTGGAGCCCGGATATAATGAAAGCTGCATCATATAGAATGCTATTTTTAATAACTAGAGGTAAATAAATGATAATACAATTTAAATTTTTGAGGCAAAACTTTGTGGTCAGGGTTTCCTCGCCGAAAGGTTAGATTTTTCAGCGGTTCAATTCCGCTACTTAATTACAATTGAATTCATTTTAACAATCAATATTTAAAAAGAAATTTATTCCCAAAATGAAAAAAGTTAGTTAATATATTGTCATATTGAATATTTATTCTAAATTTGACAATGTTAATTAACATATCATAATGGAATTTAAGTCCAGATTTCTTTCTTTTAGAACTGGTAAAGACAGCCAGATAACAACCAAGGCAGGACCGCCTCCTAATAAAATCGCTCAGGTTGACGACTTCGTAACTCAGATAATCAATACAATTCCTTTTGGTTCATTTAATAATAACAGAGATACTCTGCTTTATTTCTTTAACAACGTATCTGAGATAAATGGTCTGGTTACTTACATAGCTCAGAAATGCGCAGACATACCAGTTAAACATGTCAAAGTTTTAGGCAATAAAAAGGAAAAGGAAATAAAAGATAGTGAAATCCTAAAACTTATAAAGAAGCCAAATCAATTTAACCATGGCCGGCAATATTTAATAAACTGTTTTTCGAGCTACTTAGTATTTGGCACGATTCCGATAAACAAAATTAAGTCGATAGGATGGGGCTATAAAGAATTATATTTATTTCCTGGCAATCAGTTTTACCCGATACCTTTAAAATCGATTAATCAATATGGACAACCTCAGACAGGTGTTGATTGGAGGTTTAATCCTATTGTTAAGTATAGGTTATTTATTGATAGCATACCGAAAGACTTTTTACCAGAAGATGTAATGGTAATAAATGATAGTAATTTATCATTTGCTAATGGTCAATATATGACAGGGCAAAGTAGGTTAGCCTCTGCAATAAGGTCTATTAAAACACTGTCTTATATTTATGACACTGTTAATACTTTGATAGCTGGTAAAGGAGCAGAGGGTATTGTAGTTAATCGATTAAAATCTGGTCAGGCAGATACAGGATGGGATCCTGTTGATAAAAAACAAGTTGAAACAACACTATACTCATACGGATTAACAGACGGGCGTAGACCAATAGCCGTAACTGAAAAAGATTTGGGATTTGTCCGTATATCTGTCCCGATTGGTGACTTTATGCCAATCGAAATAAAACAGCATGAATTTATTACGCTGGCAACAGCTCTGTTATTTCCTTCAGTATTACTTAACGACAAAGAGGGATCAATTTATAACAACGTAGTATTAGCGCAAAAAGCTTTCTACACTGATTGTGCCCAGCCTATTGTAAATCAATTTTGGGAGGCTAAATCGCATGAACTTGGATTAACTGAGATAGGTGAAGCTTTACGCCCTGACTATTCCGAAATAGAATGCTTGCAAGCTGATAAGAAATTACAAGCTGAAACAAATAAAATAAATGACGAGGTTTGGATTAATCGATATAACAATAATCTATGCACTCTTAACCAGATGTTATCGGCATTAGGTATGCCAGAGCAAACAGACGGTAATAAGTACAAGAAAGAAATTGAAACTTCAGAAGAACCTGAACAAAATACTGAAACAAATGGAATCGAAGAAACCGACAATCAATAAAGAAGCTTTAAAATCAGATATAAACCTGAAAAAAAAGGCTATCAATAAGAATGAAATAATTAAAAAGTGATGAATATACCGGAATTCAATACACGTAAAGAGCTTTTTGATTTTCTTATTAAGAATAAAGAAAGTTTGATTGCTCAGAAAAAAGCTCAGATAAAACACGCTGATGCTTTGGTATATCAACCTGAAATTATCAATATAAAAGATTCTGCATTTAAAGCCGAAGGCGATCAACAGATAATGACTAACGATGTATTTGTAAAGGTAATTATCAATACTACAAATGTAGTTGACAGCCACAAAGATTTACACCTTCCTGGGATTTGGGATAAAAGTCTAAGAGAAAATAAAAACATATTCCATATCCAGGAGCATGAAATGGAATTCGAAAAGATTATATCATCTGGAAAAGATTTAGCAGTTTATGCAAAAACATATTCTTGGGGTGAACTTGGATTTCAGTTACCAGGTAATACACAGGCTTTAGTATTTGAATCAAAGATTAAAGCAGACCGCAATCCATTCATGGCCGATCAATATAAAAGAGGCTATGTTATAAACCATAGTGTTGGAATGCAATACGTTAAGATCGTAATGTGTATCAATGATGAGAATTGCGGAGCTGAATATGAAGCATGGCAAAAATATTATCCTGAAGTAGCCAACAAAGAGTTTGTTGATGAATTTGGGTATTTTTGGGCAGTGAAAGAAGCAAAGGTTATTGAAGGTAGTGCAGTAGTAAGAGGTAGTAATTATTTTACACCTACTATTGAAGTTAATGAATCAAAAAGCGATGAAGTAAAATGTCCTAGTTGTGGCAATAAATATAATTATTTATCAATACCAGAATCAGGTATGGGATATATAAAATGCCCTAACTGCAAAACAGTAATAACACAGAATCAAAAAAGCCAGCCGGTTAACACCACTGGTATCACTATAAATGAGCCAGCGAAAACTACTCAACAAAAGTCAATTGATTACAATTTATTAGCAAAAAAATTACAAACAATTAAAATTCGATAAAAATGTACACACTTTTAAACAAAAAAAGATTTGGAGCAATGAGTTACCTGATGGGTTTCTTCATGCTTATGTTCATGCCTGTTGTTAATGCAATCCATATGATTGATGAACCAGGCGGAGGTAATGGCGAACTTGACATAGCTGTTAAAGCTCTGGAAGAAAGAGTATCTAAACTTATGAAAGATGCTGAATCAGAAAATGAGCTTAAAACCCGTAAAGCAATCGAAAAAGAAGTAGCCTCTATCAATAAGGCTATTGAAAAATTAACTTCTGAACAGATAGACACCCTTGCAAAATCTATTGAAACCCTTAAAGCTGAAAACGAAAAACTTCGTAAAGCTTCTGAAGAACAGGGTTTGGAAATGGGTAAATTGAAACAAGGCACACCCGGACAGGTTGAAAGAGTTTCTTTTATTCAGGCTGCTAAAAATGCAATCCTTGACCACAAAAATAAAGACAAGTATATCAAAGAAGTCAGTGACACTTACGGACAAAGATTCTCTTTACTTGACTATTTCAAATCAGGTGGTGAAAAGACTGCTGAATTTGAGATTAAAGAAGGTACCGGATTAATTAGTAAAGATGCTGTTGATATGCTTGAGTCAGGAATAGTAGGCGCAAATGTTAACACTGTTCGAATGACCGAACTTGCCCCAGGTGTTTATGGTACCCCTTTAACTATTTATGCTCATGTTTTGGATTATTTTCCTGCCCGTCCTATTTCAAGAAAAAACCTTTCAATGTTGGTTACTTACACATATTGGGATGGTGCCGATACTAAGCCTGAAGGATCAGCAAGTGGTAAATCTAGTTTCTTGCTTAAGACTGTTGATTTCCCATCGTTCTACATCGACACTCATATTGTT
>Ga0172381_10003248_pt1 | contig 17343 bp, 30 predicted proteins | sample Leawel6488metaG_FD_119754 | JGI IMG/M metagenome (GOLD analysis project Ga0172381, IMG submission 119754) | Leachate microbial communities from a municipal landfill in Southern Ontario, Canada - Leachate well 64-88 metaG | ecosystem: Engineered > Solid waste > Landfill > Unclassified | place... | reverse complement strand
ATATTAAAAAACGAAATTGATATTTAATATATAATAAAAAATAAAGAATTCAGAAATGAAAAAATTTACTGACAGTATAAACGAAAAACAAAACCACTATTCTGGTGATCAAAAATTATATAACGAGATTTATAATTTAATTGAGGAAACATTATCACCAAAGATGGATGGTAAAGATTCTGAGAGAATTTCATTAATAGGTAAAGAAAGCTTAGTTAATGAACTTTCTAAGATTGTTCAGAATGAAATAACTAAGACAAAAATTAGTGTATTGGAAAACTTTAAAAGTGAACCAACTATGATTAAAGAAAACATTGAAGTTAAAGATGTTTTATCTGATATGATAAATGAAACAATCTCAAACGAAACATATTATTGGGGTGGCAATTACGCAGATGGTTCTCCACACACATATTCTACCAGTGATAGTATAATGAAAGATTTACTCGAATCAATTCAAGAATATTTTGGTCAAAAAGCTGAAAGTGGTAATGACCCATGGATACCAGTTAAATTATGGAGTAATAATAAAGGTTCATTCATAGTGATGATAGTAGCTGAAGATAATGATAATAACACTGAAATATATGAATTAGCTATGTCAGGACCAAAAGATAATTATGACGAAAGTGACTTTACTCGTATAGATGAAAGTGACATAGATGATAGTTTTGAAATCGTTTGGGAAAATGCCGATGGTTTAGTACAATAAAAAAAATAAATTATAAATTGATGAAAAAATTTAGTAACATAGATGAAAAGAAAGCGGTTTTAGCTGAACAAAAACCTAAAATCAATAAACTTGTTGACCATCTAATTAAAGAGAATATACAAGTTACATATAGTGGTGATGTCGATGAAGCACTCACAAAAAAATTAACGGTTGAAGGTTCTGATAAATTAGTTGAAAAATTGAATATTATTATTGAAAATTATAAAACTGCAACTGAATTAACAGTTAAAGAAAATTTGAAATATAAATATGGTAATCAACTTGATCAAAAATCAATCAATCAAGAAATAAAAGAAAGTGTTTCTAACATTTATGTTAATGTCACACCTTTTCCACAAGACATTTTTTCATCCGAAGATTATGAACTCAATGAAGATACAATAACACTAAGATCATTAAATAATATGCCAAGTGACTATATGGATTATATAAATTACACATCTGCATCAAAATATTTTGAAAGTGGTAACAATGTGAGAATGAGATATTCTAATGGTTCATGGGAACTTTATTTTGAAAATAATGGTCAATATGGCACAACTATTGATTCAAAAGAAGATAAATATAAAAAATTCATTAGTGAAAACAAAGAATTTGTTGCAGACTTTTTAAGAGCAACATCTGAACTTGTTGGAACTCAAAATTTACTATTGGACAAATTCCTCGTTTCTCAAATCTAAAAATAGTCCAATAGAATTAGAAAACACAAATTTATGTGTACAACAAAAGCCAGTTTTAAACTGGCTTTTCTTTTTATAAACAATCTAAATCAAAACGAATATAAAAAATAAATATAAACACAAAAAAAATGAATTTAAAACAAAAATTATTTTGGGAAAGATTTAGACCAAATACAATTAATCCTGAAAAAGGTAAAATTCCTATTATAATATTACCAAGAATTAAAAAAATAGTAGATAATGAACTAGATATGAATTATATGTTCATTGGTTCTGGTGGTTTAGGTAAAACCACACTTGCTGGAATAATTGGCGAAAATTATGACACATTAACAATAAATTGTTCTCAGAAAGAATTTAGAGGAATTGATGTAATTGACGATGTTATATCAGACCATATTAGAAACTATACTATTAAGTTTGGAAATAAGAAAAATAAACATAAGAAAGGTAATCCACAGGGTATTAAATGTATTATTTTAGAAGAATTCGATTCATCAACTACACAAATGAGAGCCTCACTAAGAGGATTTATGGAAGATGAAGACAATACTAATGTTAGATGGATTGCAACGTTAAATAACGTCACTAAATTACAAAGAACGGAAGAAGATAAGGCGTTATTAAGTAGATTCAATATTATAGATTTTAATCCACAATCACAGGACGAAATAACTTATCTTAAAAAAATGCAAATAAATTATTTGAAAGCAATTGCAAAACAAGTTAAGTTTGAAATTACAGATGATATATTAAGCGCTTTAATAAACAGAACTTTTCCAAATTTTAGGTCAACCGTACAATTATTACAAGAAATAACATTATCTGGTGATTTTGACTCTTACATTAAAAAGAAAGATAATCTAAATTTAGATGTATTTACATTCATTATGAATGGTGAAAATATAGTAAATCAAAATTATTTTTATGTTGTTGATAATTTTCCAAGAGAAAAAACTGAAGATTTATTAAATACTTTATCAAGACCATTTTTTAAATATCTTATAGAAAATCATGAAGAAATAATATATAAAAATGGTTTTAAAATATTAGATATAACAAAAGAATTTAACGCAGAATACACCAACACAACAGATCCCGAAATGCACTTAATTACTTATATAGGTAAATTAAAAGAATTAGTAAATAATATATAATAAAATGAGAACTCACATAAAGAAAATAACAGAATCTTTTCAAGATTGTAATTATGATATAGAAACTACTGTATCTGATTGGGTTATTTATTTTTGGAATAATGATATCAAATTCTTTTTCGAATTACCAAATATTAAAAAAGGCGCTAAAGGAATATTAAAAGCAAAAATATACACAGATAATCAATGGGTTAATTTCGAAGATGAAAACATTGATAATTTAATAATTAAAATTCAAGAAATATATGGTGAAAAAGTTTGAGGTGAAAAAAGTTGAAAGTAAAAAATTTGACAATCGTAAAAATGAAGATACACACAGGATTAACAAAGAAATTAGACTACAAGAAGTTAGGATAATTGGTGATATTGAAAATAGTGGTACTGTCGTATCTATACAAGAAGCATTAAAAATTGCAAATAGTTTAAATTTAGACTTAGTAGAAATAAGTCCAAACACCATACCACCTATATGTAAGGTTGTTGATTATTCTAAATTTTTATATGATGTAAAAAGAAAGAAAAAAGAACAAGAAAAAAAGCAAAAAGATAATTCACAATTAGTTAAAGAAATTAGGTTTGGTCCTAATACAGATGAACATGATTATAACTTTAAAAAAAATCATGCTATAAATTTCTTAAAAGATAATAACATTGTGAAAGCCTTTGTTTTCTTTAAAGGTAGAGAAATACAATATAAGGAAAATGGTGAAATTTTATTACTTAGATTAGCAGATGACTTAGCCGATATTGGAATACCTGACAACGCCAAACCAAAACTTGAAGGCAAAAAAATGATTTTATACATAAAACCAAAAAAGAAAAAATAATATTATGGATCCACTACAACAATTTAAAGAAAAAGTAATTAATGATTATCTATCAAGTATAGATATGACCGCTGAATATTTGGACGCAAATCAAATTAAAATGGGATTAAAATCTAAATTAGGCGAAGAACCAGCAGTTAAATTCAATTACACAAGCCAAGAAATGATTAAAGAAGGCTCAGAAGAAAAAGTTAGAGTCGAAAAACTCGATTCATTGACAATCATTTTTACAGTTGAAAAAGAAATCGCACCAGGTTTTACCGCACCTTTTCCAGTCACACAAACATTTATTGTTGATTAAAAAATTGTTCACCATCAAAAGCGACTTTTATATTTAATATATAAAAGAAAACTATTATTATGTTATTAACTAAAAATATTAATATAAAAGTGACAAAAACCAACATAAATTCGTTATTATTGTATGGTTACAACACAAAATTAAAAGATATATTAAACATTGATATAAAACATTTATCAAAAAGTAGTAATAAATATGTAAATGTTTCTTGTGATATATGTGGTATTAAATATCAAATAAAATATCAAAGATATAATAATCAGATAAATAAACATAATAAGTTATGTTGTCAAAAATGTAAATTTCATAATATTAAAGAAACAAATTTAGAAAAATATGGTGACGAAACATTTAATAATAGAACAAAATACAAAAAAACTTGTTTATTGAGATATGGTGTTGAAAACACTGCAAGAACAACTGATGTTAAAAATAAAATAAAAGAAACAAATTTACAAAAATATGGTGTCGAATATCCACTTTCATCTGAAATTATAAAAGAAACTATAAAAGAAACTTGTTTAAAAAAATATGGTGTCGAAAATGTATCACAATCAGAAAAAATAAAAAAGAAAAAAGAAGACACTTGTATATTAAATTATGGTGTTGAGAATCCATTTCAATCTGAAACTATAAAAGAAACTATAAAAGAAACTTGTTTAGAAAAATATGGTGTCGAAAATGTATCACAATCAGAAGAAATAAAAAAGAAAAAAAAAGACACATGTTTTAAAAACTATGGTAAACATTATTATACACAAACGACAGAATATCTTGAAAAAACAGGAAAAATACTACCAAATCAAAGAACAGCCTATGAAAAATATAGATTATGTGTAAATAACTACACAAACAAAATTAGAAAAGAAATAATAAATAAATGGGATGGAATAGATTATTATGATGGTGAATACATAATGGATAATTTTAATTTAAACTCAAATAATTCAGATTATCCCACATTAGATCATAAAATAAGTGTTTTGTTTGGTTTTTTAAATGATGTCGATGTTGACAAATTGTGTGATATTACAAATATTTGTATTACAAAAAGAAAAACAAATAGTCAAAAAAATTCTAAAAATGAAATAGACTTTAAAAAAAATAACTAAAAATGAAAATATCTTTATGCCTTGATGCGTCATATTTATTATATAAAAGTGTGTTTGTGTTGAAAAAAATGAAATCATTAAAAGATTTACCAGATTTATTAAATAATGATTTAAACAAAATTATAAAAAGTTTTCCTTATTGTGATGTGTATTTTTGTTCTGATTCAAAAGATGGTAATTGGAGAAAACAAATATACAAAGAATATAAGGGAACTAGAGAAAAAGATGAAAGTATAGATTGGGAATTTGTATATAAAACCTTTGATAATTTTAAAGAAACAGTTAAAAAAAGAAAAAATATTAAATTTTTAGAATTACCAGGTTTAGAAGGTGATGACCTAATGGCATATGCTATTAAACAAGGTAATAAAAAAGGTAATTCCTTTATAATTATTTCATCTGATGGTGACCTTCAGCAACTACTCAAATATGACTTAAATGAAAAATGGATAAATATACAATGGAATTATAAATTTAATGACCAGAAAGTATATTTACCTAATAATTATCAACTTATTATAGAAAAATTAGCAAACTCCGTAAATGAAAATATTTTTGAATTAGATAATAGTACAGAATTTGTTAAATTTATTGATGATTTAATCAGTAGAACAAAATCGAAAGGTGTTTCTTATGAAGAAATATCTTTGACAAAAATTGTTTGGGGTGACAAGGGAGATAATATTCCATCTTGTGCTAAAGTTAAAGATGGTAAGTTGGATTCTGATGGTAGAGGTATTGGTAAAGATGGTGCCGCAACTGTATATGGTCTATACAAAGAAATACACCCAGAACCAATAGACTTAGATTCTGATGAGTTTATTTCTAATCTCACAGATGTTATCATTTACTACAAAAAGATTAAAGACAACACAGCTAAAGATAAAATAATAGAACAATTAAAGTTTAATAGACGATTAATATTCTTAGATCCTAAATATATGCCTAAGACAACTTTCGATAATATGAAAAAATATTATGATTCAGTTGAGAATAGAATTATTGAACATGAAATTATTGATTGGGAAACAAAATTAGAAGAAGATGATTTTTTCAATGAACCAGAAGAAAAAGATTTAATACCTGAACAATTTAGTCTTCAGACTGATGGTGAAGAATTTGATCCAGATTCTTTCTGGGAATTATAAATTAATATATAAAAGAAAAAAATTATAATATGAAACATGTTATGTTATTCGAAAACTATTTAAAAGGAAGTCTGCCTGATATTTTTCTTGAAATACCAATTCTTATATCAAAATATCAAGAAGGCAATTTGAAGGGTTGGAGAGCTGAAATATCCGACAACTACGAAGACTATAAGCCGACAAAATCGAATGATGTGAACTTTGAAGACTTGACATTCCATTTTAAGCATCCAATTGATACATACGGTGATGGTTTTATGTTTCAATACAAAAAAGAGGCTGTCGAATGTGCAAATTTCTGCAACAAAAAGTATATAAATAACAAAGCTAAAATTTGGTTTGCAAAATAACAGAATGAATACTATCAATGCTCGAAGATTACGAAGAAAAACCTGTAAAACAATTCATTATTCTCTATTATGAAAGTCTTATGGAAGACGCAATTAAACGAGAAGATTATGAAATGGCAAATAAATATAAAACATGGATTAAAAATTTAAAAGAAAGTGGTGAATAATTCACCACTCTTTTTATTCCCAGAAATCATCTAAATCTGAAGAAGATAATCTTTCAAGTATTACGTAGCTTGTAAAAATTTGAATAGAGATTATATTCTTATTGAAAAAGAAAAAAAGTATTATGAGTCGTACCAGAACCAGCACAACAATCTAAAACCAACTCTCCTTCATTCGTATATGTCTTAATAATATATTCAAATAATGATACAGGTTTTTGTGTGGGATGAAGTCCAACTTCAACATTGAATTTTTGCCAAGATGATGGCATCCTCAAATCAGGAGCATTTTCTTTAGTTCTACCCTCAAATTCTCTATAATTTTCAGATTTACTATTGAGATTAAACTTATATTTTGATCTTGATAATCCTCCACCAGTTCTTTCTTGCATCTGTTTATTGTATGTCCATTTACCTTTTGAGAATACAAGAACACTTTCATGTTCTTTCATTGGCTCTCTAATAGTGTTAGCAAAGTTGGAACCCCTATTTTTTATCCAAATCCATTCATGTTTATACATTTCTAAATTAGACATAACCAATTTACTCGTAAATGGTTGTGAAGCAGTCAATGCAACAATACCATTTGGTTTTAATATTCTGTTGAATAATTCCCACATTTCATCAAATGGTATGATTATATCCCATTTATTTTTTGTGATAGAATATGGTAAATCCGTGAGTATCAGATCAATAGAGTTATCTGGAAATGATTTCATTACTTCTAGACAATCACCAAGGTATACTTTATTTCTCATTCTTCACCTAAAATTCTTTTTAATTTATCTAGTCTCAAGCCATTCAAGAAATTATCTTTATCAAACCAAATTAATTCAGCGATAATATTTGTGTCTATTGATATAGCAAGTTCTTCTGATAACATTGATGATATTTGTTGTTCTGGATCATCAATACTATTTAATATGATAGGATTTGGTCTTCGATAATTCTCACTGTATGCAGTTATAAAACCTTCTTTATCATTCTTATACTTTTTTAACAATAATAGAATTTTTTTATCCATTCAATATTCTTTGTAATTTTTTTCTCCTAACAAAAGGTAATAATAAAGTATCATCAAATATATCTATTTCTAAAGGGTTTTTCCACCTGAAATAAACAGTCATAATACCATTTTCTTCTTTTACTAAATAATTATATAAATTGTTTCTCTGAACTAAATTATCTAAACCAGCTTGAATTTTAAATATTCTTTCAGTAACATTATTGATGAAAAATGTTTCAGACATAATTTTTTCTATGTCTGAAACCAATTTCAAATAATTTGAATTATTGGGATATAAGTTTGGGTAGTTCATTTCTTTTCAAAATTTCTTTTGTATAAAAATCATCAAAACCATCTAACATATTAGTGATTGAACCACCACCAATAATTTCGTCTATCAAACCATATTCTTTCGCTTCTTCTGAATTGAACCATCTATCTTGTCTTGATAATTCATATATTTCTTGGAATGGTCTGCCTGTATTTTCAGCAAGAATTTTAAATAACATATAGTTATATTGTTCTGCTTCATATTGATTTATTCTTGTATCTTGAACGTTGCCACTTGTTCCGTGAGAAACCATATGAGTCATAACTTTTGAAAACATTAATGAACTTCTTTTTCCTTTAGCACCAGAAGACAATAAAATAGAACCCATCGATGCACACATACCTAGGTTTATTGTAGCAATATCTGATTTAACATAATTCATTATATCTCTAATACCTAAACCAGATAATACTGAACCACCAGGAGTATCTAAATGTAATGATATATCTTTATTCTCTATACTATCTAAGAACATTAATTGTGCTTGTAAAATTGCTGCCATATTACTTTCAACTTGACCAGAAACCCAAATAATTCTATCCATCATTAATCTGTCGAACACTGACATTTGTGTTACTCTCATTTCTCTTTCTTCTAAAATCATTGGTGTACCAACTGACGCATTTACTTGATGTTTTGCGACTGATTCAACTGTTGTTGATGATATACCTAAATGTTTTACCGCATAATTTTGAAAATTGTCTTTCATAAGTTTATTTTTATTATTAATTATTAATTATTATTCAATATTGAAATTAAAATCATCATCTTTTTTATTTACGATATTTTTAAGATTTATTTTTTTAGTTTTAGCTTCTTTTCTTTTTTCTTCAGCCAATTCTTCAATTGTTTTTTGATTAGGTCTTATAAAGACTGGTTTTTCCTTTAAATCTGGAAACTCTTCTTTTAACTGAATTTTACTCAAATTTTCAAGAAATTTTGATGTTGGAAAACTTGCATCTATATAAATTATTTGTTCATCCAAAGTTTTTTTCTCACCAGAATGTTCTGGTTTATGTTTTATTAAATTATTATAATATAGTTTATTAAAATCGTAATATGGATCATATTTTTTGAAATTTTCTTCCGTAAAATACTCTGAATCAAAATATGGCGAAGCCTCTATAAACTCAAACATAACAAATTCACTTGGAAAACCATTTATTATTAAATGAAATTTCAATTCTAAAAAATCAAATATATCCATCATATTCTTACTTATATCTACAAATTTTACATTGTATTGATATTTAAGACCTCTTCTTGTATATCTTAATCCAAAAGTTTCACTTGCTAAAATATCAACCAATACAGGAATAATATTCCAAGAGTAATAATACAGTGTATAAACCCAATCAGTTTCTCTCGTCTTAACAAAATTAACCAGAAAATCATCAATATTAGTTCTGATTATACCATTCTTTTCTTTTATATCAATACAATTAAAATAATTACCTATATCAAACGCTGTAACATGATCAGGTATAATTATAAACATGTGATTGAAGTTTTGTTTATCTATATGGCAATATGGTAATTCATGTTCAATTTCTTCTTTATCTAGAGTTTCAGATATTTTTTTAAGAAATGGTATGAATTCATTTTTGGTTAAATTTCTCATTTATTTTTGTTCCTTATTTTATATAATAATTTTTGAAAAAAATTACCATTTATTTTTATATGGCAACCCTGCATAATGCAGAATGTTCAAAATCGCTTTCTAATTCATTACCACAATTTAAACAAATTCTAACCATATCAATTATTGTTTTATTCACATATATTTATCATTTTTCAGAATTCTTTTTAGTTTCTTTTCTCTTGAAATTCTTATCATTTCTTCATTATCTACGAAAATTTCAATAGGAAAGAACGCTTCATGTTTGTTATCTTTTTTTACACAAATTGCATCAGGAAAGTGAAAATCTAAATCCGTTATAATATATGTTTTTCCTTCGGTTAAATATATATCATATAATCGTTCTTTATCATATTTTTCACTTACTCGACAAATAACTTTTTGTCCTATTTCAAAATCTTCATATGTTAGATTTTTACTTTTCATACAATTTTAACTTATTTTCTAAGATAGATTTATATTCATAATAGTTGTCTTTTGTTTTATAATTTGGTATATCTTTACCATATTTTTCAACAAATTCTTTTATTTCTTGTGATTCTATTTTTGAATGATTTGTTAAATATTGTCCAAGTCTAAGTAATAATTCCATATTATTATTTAATATTGTTTCAGTTTCCAACATACAATTTTTAACTAATTCAACAGCTTTTTTATCAAGTTCATCATCATTTAAGCAAACAGCATTATCACTTATTCTAAAGTCTGGTGTAGAATATAATAATGGTATACCATCCATACCATAATCTTTAATCATTTTTAATGCAGTTTTAGTAGTTCTTTCTAAATCAGAATAGGAACCTGTGGTCAAATTTTCTTCACCAAAGACTAATTTCTCAGCACAATAACCACCAATTAAAGTAATAATATTTTTAGTGAGAAAATCTTTCGTTTCCCAATTTGGTACATCTACATGGGTATAACCACCTTTATCATCTGCTGTTCTACTGGCAGCAACTTTTGGTAGAATATTTAAAGAAAAAACAGAAGTAATAATGTGTCCTGATTCATGTATAGCAACTAGTGATTGAATATCATCTGATTTTGATTTTCTAATACTTTCAATTTTTAATTTTATAGGATATTTAAGAACCTTTTTTAGTTTATCTGATTTTAAAGTTATTGAATATTTTTCATTGCTGTATTTCCATCTTATTATTTTTGCATCAAAATTTATTTTCATTATATCTACAATGATTCTACCAACATAAGATTCTATTAATGATGTTATTGTGGAAAATATTGGTCTAACACCTTGTGTTGGAAAAACGCCCTCTTTATAAATTAATTCATTTACACTTTTATCAAATTTTATTTCAATATTAAATTTGGTTTTTACTTTATCAACAACTTTATTCAATTCTAATGAAATAAGATCATTATACATTTTTTCATTAAATGATTTATAAATAACATGACTATTACCTAATCTTGAAATTTGTTCAGGTCTATATAAGAATTTTAAGGAATTTTTAATATCTGAAATATTAATTTCTTCTGTATGTTTATATAATGTGTCAGGGTCTACATCAGGACTCATGTCAGTTGAATTATAATATACTGAATCTAAATTACCAACAATAAATATTATCGAATCTGAAAAATCATGTAAAACGGGTGAAATACCTTTTTCAATTGTTCTTTCTAAAAATTCAAGGATTTCATCACCATTTAAACTCAATAAATATTCTGCAATTTGCACTTCTGATAAGAAGTCAGAGTCTAAAGATTTAATATTCCACAATTTATTAGCTGGTATAAACGCATTCTTTGAATAATATTTTTCCATTAAATCAATAGTTTTTTCAGATAAATCATCTTCCAAATCCTCTAAAAACATAACATCCCAATGTTCTTTATTTTTAGTTATAACTCCATTCTTTACTTCCACTTTCTTATCCACTAATAAATGACTAAGTTTAGAATAAAGTTTCATAACTGTAGTTGCTTCCCATTTTTCTTCTAATAATGAAAATTTACCAGAATCTAAAAGATCCCAAATAACTCTTAATTGTGGTCTATCAATTTCATCACCATTATCATCTATCGTTCTACCCAATTGAAATTCATCAAACATAAATATAGGAATCATGTTATCTTTTTTCACTTTACGAATTTGACCTGATATTTTATTTGTTAATTGAAAATCACTTTTATCAACCCATTCACCAGTATCGAATCTCAACAAACTATTCAATTGTAATAGTTCGAATAATCTAACAACTAAACTAGTTTTACCACAACCAGTCATACCCCAAAGGTTTATAACTGTTGGTCTAATTTGAGCATTTGGAAATAAATACCAAGGTTCTACAAGATTACAAACCTCATCTATAATATCATTTAAACCAACGAATTCTTTTTTAAGAATATCTTTTGATTCATTTAATTTGTTATGTTTTTCTAAAATTTTCGCCTTATCTTCTACACTAATGAAATTCATACCTTCACGACTTTATTTTTTAGTTATATTTAATTTATTTGAAATTGTCTGAATTAATGTCATTTTGATGTATATTCATTTATCTTATTTTTCCATTTGATGTTTTTCTCTTTAACTTTTTCTATAACATCACTCATGAAAATATCTGTTTCTTTTTCAATATCTGAAAAAATTGATAATAGAACTTGTAAAGTATCTGCCATTTCTCCCAATAATTCATCTTTATTATACAACTTATACGAAAACCCTTTCAACTTAAGATATTCAGCACACATTTCACCAAATTCTTCATTAAATTTTACAAATTTAAATTCTGTTGGCTTAGTTTCAAGAAAATTTATATTAGCAATATCACTATACATTTGCATGAAAGTATCACCTTTAATATATTCTGAGTATCTATTAAAGATTTGTTCAACTGCTTTTTCTCTACATTGATTATATGTTAATTTTTCTTTATCTTCATCAGTAATTAAACTAAGAGTATCCCATTTAGCAACATCACTTAACATATCTTTGATACATAAACTTTGGTCTACATATAAAATACGTTTCATTTTCCTTTCTCTGTCATTTGCTTGAACAGTCAAACCACAAGAAGCAAACTCACGTTTTGCAGTTTCTACATCACTATTTGATATTAACAATTCCATTGGTTGCAAGGTATTCCAAGCAACATCACAAATATCTTTAGCCTCTTTTAAACCTAAACCAGTAAGTTCTTTTATTAATTTAATAACTTGTAATTTTTGTCCAGACTGTCCGATTACCTTAATTTTCGTTTTTTCCATTGTTTATTATTCTTTTTAATTTTTGTTCTCTAACTGTTGTTATTTCTAAACCATCAAATCTTATTTCTCTTGCAGTTAATCTAGCATACTGTGAAATATATTCTTTTTCATCTTCAAAGTTTCCATAAATAAAAACAGTCTGACCATTTTCCATTGTCCATTTTTTACTGTAGCCATTTTTAACCATATCAATTGCATCAGTTCTAGATTCAGCAATAACTAAAACATGATTATCATTACCTGATTTCCAACCACCTGGATTGTTGTCTATACTCACTTCAAATAATTTCATACTTTAAAGGTTTTAAATTTTATGTCACAATATTCATTTTTTAATTTCTTAATTGATTTAATATGTTTCGTTTTATCATCATAGAATTCAACTTTCTTTATATTTTTAAGTTCTTCAATTAAAGATTTTAATCTATTTGATTTATCTCTATCATCTATTCTAAATAAAGTATAGTCAAAATCAACATTTATATCTTTTTTCAACTTATCTAAAATTTCAGTTTTGACATTTTCACATCTATTTGATAAAATTACAAATTTGTTTTCACTATTTTTCTTTTTATCATTATAAATTCTGATAATATCATGTTTATATTCAAAATCGTAGTTTAGACTTTCTGGTAAACTCATATAATAATTGTCCTCTATATATGGTAGTTTCCATAACGTATCATCACAATCAAATACTATTAAATTCATACGCAATTTTATTTTTATAATAATATACAAATTTATAAAAAATTAGTTATTAAAAAAAATTAATATATATGTTATGAAAAATTATAATAATTTCATATGTGAAGGTCGAGTGATAAACTTGAATGATGATAATGGAAATTTTATTGTATTGATGGGTGTTCCTGGTGGTGGTAAATCATTAGTAAGCAAAAATTTAATTAATTTAAAGAATTTTAGAATTTTTGATGTTGATTATGAACGAGAAAAAACTGCAATAAAACTTGGCTTAGACTTAAATAAACCCGAAAACAACAATAAAATATTAAATTATACACATTCATCAACAAATCCTAAAAATCGAACAATTAAATTATTAAAATCATTATTAAATAGTGAACAAAAAATATTACCTAATATCGTTTTTGATACGGTTGGTACTCATATTGATTTAATAAAAGAACTTATATCGAAAGCCAAAGAAAAAGGATATGTTTGTACTATGGTATATGTAAAATGTGATTTAGAAACCGCTTTATATCGTAATCAACAACGTAAAAGAAGACTTGCAGATGAAGTAGTTATAGATTATCACAATCGAGTTCAAAATACTTTCGATATATTATTCAATGAATATGATAATGTCTGGATGGTTGATAGTAACATTACATTAGATTCTATTGAAAGACCTAATATAATAAGAAAATTAAAATAAATAATGATACAAAGATTTATAGAATTTAATGAAGAAAAAGAAGTTGATGATAAAATCACTGATGATAAAAATGAATTTATAATAAAGAATATTGATAAATTTATTGATCAAGACATAGAAATTGAAAAAGAAACTACATCTAAACCTGCGGGAAAATTACCATTAATCTCTGGACAAAATTTCAGTAAACCAATATTCAATACAATTACAACTTAAAAGTTTTATTATACACATTTCGTATTGCTTGAATTCCAGATTCATTTATTTCCCTTGTACCTATACCAGCAAAATCTTTTGTGAGCCTTGGTGTTACACACACCTCAAACTTGTTATTATTCCAAAAATACCATTTTTCTTTTTCTTGATCAAAAACATATAATTCTTTATTTGTATCAATTGCCATTTGACAAGACCAACCAGTTCCACCAGCAACTTTTATACCTTTTATCACACTTATAGCATATATAGCATCAGAATTTTTAACTTGAACCCAATTCCTAGCTAATAGTGGCATATATTTGTCTATATTTTGTCTTTTAAGTGTTTTGTTTGCTTGATTAATCATCTCAACTCCTTCAAGATAATCTTCTTCAGTTATTTCATGTTCTGGTAAAGATTTAGGATTCATTTTACCATACCAATAATGTAAATGATTTGTTACACCAAATTCTCTACCAATTTCATCCCAATAAGAATCTGAGCCTTTGGCTCCGCCTGTGTGATTATTATAATTCATTTTAATATTCTTTCTAATTTTTCTGGTTTAATAACGATTTGGTTCTCTAATAGCAATAATTTTCATTGTTTGTGAATGATACCATCCATACTTAGGTGTATTTAATTCTGGTTTTATTCGTACTATGTCACCAACTTTAAACATTCAATATCCTTTTTAATTTTTTCTCTCGTTCTTTTCTAATTTTTTCTTCTTTCGTTTCTCTATCAATAACTGGTCGAAAAACTGTTCTCGATGTTCTCATAGGATCTTTAACGATTATACCACCAGATAAAATGTGTTTATATAAAATGTCATTATAATTCATTCAATATCCTTTTTAATTTTTTCTCTCGTTCTTTTTTCTTTTGTTCTATTGGATCTAAACTAATATTTACCTTTACCCATTGACATTTCTGTTCATCATACATAAGAATACAATCTTCTCCATTTATAGTTGTTTCTATATCAAATATCATAATTTTTAATAATTATTTCTGTTGTTTCTTTATCTCCTTTTCTACTCACTTTATTATAATCAAAATTTAATTCTTTAACGATATAACCATCTGCAACAAGCTTATCTAACAATACACAACTTTCACCATCATGATTTAAAACACCAGAAACCATGAAAGAAGAACCATTTCTATCTAATTCTTTACAATATTTATAAAGGTTTATATCATCATCTTTCTCCCAATAATTATTATAACCTGCTTCTGTATTAGAATATGGTGGGTCACAATAAACCATACTAGGCTTATTTATATTAATCTCTTTGAAGGTCTTAGACGAGAATATCAATCTATCTTTATACTGTCTTATATAGTCTGTAAACAACTCAGTCTTCTTTGTTGTACTATCATTCCAAGTTCTTTTTCCAAATGTTTGATTAAATTTAAAATTCTTATTAAATCTCATCATATTCGATGTACATGTCAACATAAGAGCCCATAATTTTTCTGGTGTCTTATCTTCATTAAAACTTGTTCTGAGTTTTAAAAAAGCATCTTTATCATCTTTTCCTGGACATAATAATTTTGTTTGTGTTATTATATCATCTGATTCTACTAAAGCCTTATGAATACCAATCAATTCAGATATTATATCATTAACTAAAACCTTCTTATATTTCGATACAACATTAGTATATACTGAACCACCACCAGCAAATAAATCCACAAAATAATCTTTGGTGTAATCCATTTCAGGTATGATTTGTTCTAATAAATTATACTTGTTTCCCGTATAATTGTATGGAGTATTTATAAAATTCATACATAATTATATGTTATGTTTTTGTTTTTGTTTTTTAATATATAAGTAAAACTAAAATTGAAAGATGAGAATTAAAAAATTTAATGAATCCAATGATTTCACACAAGATGAGTTAAAAGAAAAATTTCAACAACTTATTGATGAATATTCCGAAAAACTTACACCAATAGAGTTTTCAAACGCTATTGTAGAAGTATTAGAAATGTTCTATCACAAACATAGTCCAAAAAATATAGAAGATATAGACAAAGAAGATACATATGCAAAACAACTCTTAATGTCTATGAGAAAAAGAATTGATTATTAAAAATAAGTTATCTATATATTATGGTAAAAAAACTGCAGAAAGACGATAAATGAAAAATTTAAAAAATTTTAAACAATATGAATCATTATCTGGTATGGGTACTGACATAAACCAATTAATTCAAAATGCTTCTGAATTAATTGGAAAAGAATTAGATGAGAAAAATGTTATAATCGAATTAAGAGATGAAATTGAAAAATCATTACAAAATAATGATGATAATATGGCTGACACTTTAACTGATATTAAAATTGAATTAGAATCATTATTAAAATAAAAAAAATTATAATTATTATGAAAATTAAAAAAGTAGGAGAATTAAACGAATCAGGAGGTTCTGATATAAATAAAATATCAAGATTGTTGAGTGATACATTTTATCCTGAATCGAGTAAAAATACATATCCAATTAAATGTACAGGTTTTAGTGATGAAACACAAGACCCAGATTATGGTAATCTTGAAGTGTATTTTGTGATTTGGAATGAAACTAAAAACGATTATATTGAACACGAATCAGTAAATACAATGTTAATACCAAAATATATACTATATTAAAAAATAAATTAAATAATGAAACATTTAAAAAATTTTGAATCATATTCAGAAGTCGAAATCAATAGAATTTTAGATAAAATGAATGCTGGTGAAGAATTAACACCAAAAGAAAAATTTTATTTAGAAAATGATGGTAAAGAACTAAAAGGTAATATCATAAGAGAAATAATATCAAAGGTTGAAAAATATGGAGGCTACATAACTATGGCTGATATGGAAGCTGGTGGATCACCAACATATAAAGAAATTGGTCAAGAAATTCATTTAGTTGAGAGGTTAACAAGCATAGATGTGGAAATTGTTGCATATGGTGGTTATAAATATGAAACAGAATTAGATTCTTATGATGTACCATATGAGGAATTAGATGATGATACATTAGAAGAAATTAATGAGTT
>Ga0172381_10003247_pt1 | contig 17343 bp, 15 predicted proteins | sample Leawel6488metaG_FD_119754 | JGI IMG/M metagenome (GOLD analysis project Ga0172381, IMG submission 119754) | Leachate microbial communities from a municipal landfill in Southern Ontario, Canada - Leachate well 64-88 metaG | ecosystem: Engineered > Solid waste > Landfill > Unclassified | place... | reverse complement strand
TTATGATCTTTACCGCTGTCTTGGTTGGTGCATTGTTAAACTTTGGCTTAAGAGCTATTGGTATATAGTTAAGTTTTATCAAAAAGATGTTGCCCGTCGCAGGAAGCTGTATTTAAATTGCTCATATCCTCCCGGCAGGACGAGAAGAGCATCCCTTCGGACATACCGGCGCTACTTACTTCTTGAATTAATTCTTTTCTTTTGTTTTCGGAAAGATAAAGTGAACCAGCCATATTCTTCCCTTCTTCAATATAAATTTTTTTCCAAAGCTTGCTATGTTCGGGAAAAGTTTGGAGCATTTTATTAAAATTAAGGGGCCTTGCTTTATAGGTAGATGTAATTATTTGGCTGGCACCGGAATTCTTTAGTGTTCTAATAGTTCCGGCGATATCCACGGTTGTTAAAGGCCAGATAAGCGGGTCTAGCCTTGCTGCTGTAGGGACATAGCGAGAAAGGTCGCTCAAAGCCTTTAGCCTGTCTTTTGGTTCAGGAGCTCCTGGCTCTAATCTTTTGGCCAGTTGTTTGTCCAGCGTTGTAAAAGAAAAACAGATAACGATTTTAGGTAAATCTTTAATAATGTCTATATCTCGCAGAATAAGACAAGATTTAGTAATTAGAAGTATTCTGACAGAGATATTTTTTAGTATCTTTAGGCTATCTCTTGTCAGGCGTAGTTTTTTTTCCAGCGGCTGGTAAGGGTCGGAAGAATTAGCCATAGAAATAGTTGCGCCGGGAGAGATTTTTTTTATCTCTTTTTTGAATCTTTCTAAGAAAGCATTTTTCGGCCTGGGTTTGGCGAAATCCACTATATAAGAAGAGGCATAACAATAAATACAACCGTGACCGCACCCTGTGTAAGCGCAAAGGCTGAATTTAGGAGGGCAGCTACAGAATCTATTTTTCCAAGGGTCAAATTTCGAAATAAGGGGCATATTTATTTATTAATTTTAGGTAAATTCAGCCAAAGAGTCAATATTTTGTTTCTGGGCCGCTTGTGCTATAATGTATTACAAAAAAAGGAGCAATATGTTGTTAAAAATCATAGCCTGGTTCTGGATAATTAGCGGTGTTATCTTTCTACTTAAACCTTCGTTTTTGCAGAAAGGGTTGTTAAAAAAGGGGAACAAAAAGCTAAAAGGAATCTTGCTCATTGTTCTTGTAGGGGTTTTGATGACGCTATTGACGGCATCCTTTAAGATAAAAGGGCCTTGGCCTAAAGTTATAGCTCTCATAGGGGTTCTCGCCGCTTTTAGGCTGTTCGTTTTTATAAGGAAAAAGGCTACTTCTAAAATCGCTGAGTGGCTATATTCAAAACCTATTGTAGCATTTCGAGTTGCTGCTTTAATATATGTTCTGATCGGATTAAGCCTCCTTTTGTTTTTTAAATAGCTTATCCGGCTTATTTTCGCAAAGATATATTTATGTTATAATAAAAAACCGCCACTGGCAGCAAGCTGGATGGCAGAAAACCCAAGCTTTTATTAAATATGCATAAAACGTCCGAAAAAATTTCCTGGGAGATAGCAAAGAAAATATTTCTTCCGGTCAGTATCTTTTTGATTTTTATAGCCGGGTATACATTTTACCGTTTGAAATTATCTTCCCACATTTCGCTCTCTCTGCAGCAAAGCCTAAAGAAACATCTGCTTGCCGTATTGATTATAACAATTGTGTTTATCGTTCAGAGAGTTATTGGAGCGGTATCTTTGTGGTATAAGGATAAAATAGCCTCTAAGACTAAAACCCGGCTTGATGATGAATTAATTCCACTGGCTAGAAGAGTATTTAAGATATGCGTCTGGGTTATAGCGTTTTTGATAATATTGCCGCTTTACGGGATAAATATAAACGCTCTTATTGCTGCTTTAGGGGTAAGCTCTCTGGCTATTGCTTTGGCGGCGCAGGATACCATAGCCAATATAATCGCCGGCTTCATGATAATGATAGACAAGCCTTTCAGGATAGCCGACTCCATTAAGATACCTTCCGGGGAAGTGGTTGAAGTCATTGAAATCGGCATAAGGCGGTCTAAATTTCTTGCTCAAGACGGAGCAATAATAATTATGCCCAATGTAGATTTAAGCAAGAGTAAGATAATAAATTATACTTACGGCCAAGAAAGAAAATGTAGTTAAGGAAGTTACAAATTGCAACTTTACTGTTTAGGCATTAACTTTATATTTTAGGTTGCGTTAAGCGGTTACGTAGCTCAAGTCGTCTTATGTTGATGGGTTGAGTCAAAAATTTTTCACCGTAAACGTTTAACGAATTACATTTCCAGTTATACAACTGACAGCCGGTGGACAAAATTAAGAGTATAAATATGAACTTTAAAGGTGCTATATTCGATTTAGACGGTGTTATCGTTAATACTGTTCCTTTACATTTTAAAGCCTGGCAGAAGATGTTTAAGGAGTACGGTAAAGATATAAACTTTGAAGATTATAAAAACAAGGTTGATGGGATACCCCGTATTGACGGGGCCAGGGCTATTTTAACTCAGCTGTCTTCTCCGGAATTAGAAAAAGCCGCTAGTCTTAAACAAGATTATTTCTTAGAGCTGCTCAATTCTCAGGGGGTAGAGGTATATCAGAGCACATTGGAGCTAATGATTTTACTTAAAAAGGAAGGTATAAAAATAGCCGCAATTTCTTCAAGCAAAAATTGCCTTTCAATTTTGCGTCAGGTTAAAATAATAGATTTGTTCGAAGTAATAATTACCGGCAAAGACGGGATAAAAGGAAAACCTGCGCCGGATATATTCCTGGCGGCAGCGGAAAAGTTGGGTTTAAGAAATGAATGGTGCGTTGTGTTTGAAGATGCTGTTTTAGGGGTCGAAGCCGCTAAAAAGGCTGCTATGAAATGTGTCGGAATTGACCGTTACGATAACCCTCAAAGACTGTCAAAAGCAGACATCGTGGTGAGTGACTTGTCAGAGATAGGATTCTCAGAACTGAAAGGATTATTTTTATGAAAGATATTTTTTCCGGATATGCTAAAGATGATTGCTGGCTCATAAAAGAAACTGAATGGGTCAAAGGCCTGCAGGGTATCCGGGAGGCTCAATTCACCCTAGGTAACGGTTATATGGGAACAAGGGGCATTTACGAAGAAATTCCTTATGATTGCCGTCCCGGGACCTTTCTTTGCGGTGTCTACGATAAGATGGCTTCTCAGGTAAGTGAGTTGGTGAACCTGCCCAATCCTGTAAATTTTCAATTTACCATTGAGGGTGAAAAGTTAGATGCGATTGCCATGGATGTTCTTGAGCATAAAAGAGTGCTCAACATGAAAAAGGCAGTTTTGGTTCGGCACACTGTGTATAAGGACAATAAAGGCAGGCATTATGATTACCAATCAGTTCGCTTTATTTCTCAAAGTGATAGAAATATAGGCGTGGTTCAAATTGCTCTTACCGCTCTTGACTCAGCTTGTCTCGCTGATGTCAGCACCGGCATAGATACGTCAGTTTCCAACGCCGGAATTTTAAGCGAAGGCAGAAAAAAACACTTTAGGATACGGGAGCTGGGGCAGCAACGTAGTGCAGGATATCTGGTAGCTGATACTTTCGAAAAAAAATATACCATTGTTTACTGGTCCGGATTTTATTATAAAGTTAATGGCAAAAAGATAATCGCCCATGACAATATTTTCCGATTAAAACTCAAGAAAGGCCAAACAGTTATTTTTACCAAAGTATTCTGTATTAAACGTTATCCCCGCAGGAAAGAATTTCTTTCCCAAAAAAAAGACGCTTTCGATATTTTTTACAAGGCTTTTAGAAGTGATTTTTCCCATCTCATCCAGAATCATACAAAAGTCTGGGGAAAAATCTGGGACAGAGCCGATATTCTTATAGAAGGTACTGCTAATATACAGCAGAATGTGCGGTTCAACCTATACCACATGCTTATCTGCGGCTGTTATAACCAGGGGTTTTCCAGTATCGGAGCTCGGACATTAAGCGGTGAGGGCTACCGCGGCCACATTTTCTGGGATGCGGAAATTTTTCTTTTACCTTTCTATTTGTTTATGTTTCCTAAGGTTGCCAAAAACATGCTTTTATACCGCTACAGATGCCTTCCAGAATCAAGAAAGCTGGCAAAGAGTAATGGCTATAAAGGGGCCCAATTTGCCTGGGAATCAGCTGATACCGGGGCCGAAGAGACTCCCCAATGGGCTAGGGATATAGACAGGACAATCGTCAGTATACATACGCACGAGATGGAACAGCATATAACTGCAGATGTTGCGTATGCGGTTTATAAATATTATCTAGTTACCGGTGACTACAAGTTTATGGAGAGCTGCGGTTACGAGATATTTATTGAAACAGCCCGCTTTTGGGCGAGCCGAGCCCGAGAGAACAAGAAAACCGGTAAATGGGAGATCGATCGTGTTATCGGCCCGGATGAATTCCATGTGGGCGTAGACAACAACGCTTTCACAAATATGATGGCCAAGTGGAATCTTTTGATTGCGATCAAGATGATGGTTGAATTAAAAAGGAAAAAGAAAGTTTATGAACGGCTTAAGAATAAACTCGAATTCAAAGAAAAAGAAGTAAAACTTTGGCGCAAAGTCGCTTCAAAGATGTTTACAAGTGTTAATAAAGACAATATCATCGAGCAGTTTCAAGGATATTTTAAACTACGTAAAGTCGCGGTTGATAAGACTGATGAAAACGGCATACCTTTTATGCCTCCAAAGCTGAAGGCCAAAGACTTAGGCAAGACACAACTTGTTAAACAGGCAGATGTGCTTATGCTTTTGTGCCTTCTTGACGATGTCTTTAGCCCCAAGACCAAAAAGAAGAATTATGATTTTTATATTTCAAAGACTGTTCATAAATCATCCTTAAGTGCTCCTATGCATGCTTTGATCGCCTGTGAAGTAGGGGATTTACAGAAAGCCTACAGTTTTTTCAATGTCAGCCTGAGGGCCGACATAAGCAATCTTTATGGCAACACTCCTGAAGGTATCCACGCGGCTTCTTTGGGAGGTACCTGGCAAGCCTTGATTTTAGGATTTGCCGGGGTTAAAGTTAAACATGATAATCTATTTATAAATCCCAGGATGCCGCTTTCCTGGGGAAAGATAGTCTTTAATATTTTCTGGAGAGGTTGCCTTGTTGAGCTGTCAGCGGCGAACGAAGAAATAAAAGTTAAAGCCGTTTCTAAGAAGAATAAAAATATAAAACTGGGGATTTTTAATAAACTTTTCAATTTAAACGTTAACAAAGCCTATGTGTTTAAGCGCCAAGTTTCCGCGCGCAAAAGGCAACAGGAGCACTATTAATTATGAATAAAGAAAAACTTAGAATAGCCCATCTTCACTGGGGATTTCCGCCTATAATTGGAGGCGTTGAGACACACTTAACCATTCTACTGCCGCAGCTTGTTTCCGGCGGGCACAAGGTTAGTCTTTTAACCGGAGCGGTTGAAGGCGTTAAAGGCAGCTATAAGTATCAGGGGGTAGAAATTAGCCGGACTCCGCTTATGGATTTAAACTGGCTCTATAAAAGGGGACTGCAGGGATTAGAAGAAGAAGTCAGAAGAGTTTTTTCCGCGTTTTTAGACAAAAATACTCCCGATGTAGTCCACGCGCATAATATGCATTATTTTAGCCAGATACATACAAAAATGCTGGATAGCATGTGTAAGGAACGTAAAATCCCCCTGGTTCTTACTGCTCATAATGTTTGGGATGAGCTTTTATTTTTAGAACTTACCCTTAAAATAAATTGGGCGCATATTATAGCCGTCAGCCATTTCATAAAAAAAGAAATCATTGGAGTGGGAGTCGATGACCGGAAAATAACTGTTGTGCATCACGGGATTGACCAGGAAAAATTTCAGCCGGGGGTAAGCACTGAAGGAGTTTTAAAGTCTTACCCGCAGCTTAAAGGAAAGCGTATTGTATTCCATCCGGCGCGTATCGGTTTGGCTAAAGGATGTGATACCAGCATTAAAGCGATAAATTTAGTCATTCAAATGTTTCCTGATGTTATGCTGGTCCTGGCCGGGTCCAAAAATATTATTGATTGGGGGGGCAGCCAGCAGAAAGATATAGCTTATATGGTGAACCTCATAGAGCATTTTGGCTTAAAAGACAAAGTTCTAATAGACATGTACTCTCTGGATGAAGTCAAGGAATTGTATGAGCTTAGCGAAATATGTTTGTATCCTTCAACCGGCTCTGAACCCTTCGGGCTTACGATGCTCGAGGCTATGGCTATGGCAAAGCCCATGGTAGTTACTAACGCCGGAGGAATGCCGGAAGTAATCAAGGACGGGATAAACGGGTTCATTGTTTCAGTCAGAGACTTTGAAGCTTTAGCCGCCAAAATATCTCAGCTCCTAGAGGATTCTAAGCTTAAGCGCAGGTTTGGATATACGGGGCGTCAAATTGTTGAATCCCAGTATACCAAACAGAAAGTAACCCAAGACACAATAGCTGTTTATAGGAAAGTATTGGAGGCAAACTGTGATTAGGGCCTGGAGCAAAAAGAATGTTTTGAGTTTCATGAGAGAGAGGCTGTCTGACTATACATTTGTTGTTGCGTCTAACCGCCAACCTTACATTCATAAGATATCTCGGGGCAAAATAGAATGCACCCGTGGCCCGGGAGGGGTGGTGACAGCCTTGGACCCAATTATGAGAGAGTTAAAGGGCTTATGGGTCTGCTGTGGTAGTGGAGAAGCAGACAGGCTTGTGGCCAAAAATTCTAAAGTTAGAGTCCCGCCCAACGACCTTTCTTATGAGGTTAAATATATATGGCTCAACAAAGAGGAGAATATTGGTTATTATTATGGTTATTCCAATCAAGGCCTATGGCCATTATCGCATCTTGTTTTTATGAAACCCAATTTCAGTAATGAGCACTGGAAGGTGTATAAACAAGTAAATAAAAAATTCGCCCAGAGCATCTATAATGAAATCAAAGGAAAAAAAGCGATAGTTTTTGTCCAGGATTATCATCTTGCTTTGGTAAGTAAATATTTAAAAGAGATGTTGCCTCAGGTAACGACGCTTTTATTTTGGCACATACCTTGGCCAACTTACGATGTTTTTCGGATATTACCGCAGCGCCAGGAGTTATTAGCTGGTTTGCTTTCATATGATACGCTGGGTTTTCAGATACGCTACTTCTGCAATAATTTTTTTGACGCCGTAGCCAACGAAATGGAAGCCAAAATAAATAAAGAACATCAGTCCGTACGCTATAAGGGGCATGAGACGTTTGTCAGGGGTTATCCCATAAGCGTTGATTTTGAGGGAATTAACTCTGTGTCGGGAGAGCCGCAAGTCGAGGCTCTGGCGCTATCTTTAAAGGAAGAATTCGGCCTGCAGGGGAAAAAAATAATAATCGGCCTTGACCGCATTGATTATACCAAAGGCATTATTGAAAGAATAAAAGCCGTTGATAAACTTCTGGATATGCATCCGGAGCTTAAAGAAAAGATAGTTTTTATCCAGATGGGAGAAATTTCCCGGATACATCTTAGCCAGTACAAATATTTGAATGAAAGTGTAAACACTTTAGTTGAAGAGGTAAATTTTAAACATTCAAGAAAGCATTGGAAGCCGATAATTTTCTTGCGCCGGCATCTTAATTTTGAAGAAGTCCTGGCTTTTTATAAAATAGCCGATGTGTGTGTGGTGAGTTCTTTACATGATGGCATGAATCTGGTGGCAAAAGAGTTTATTTCGGTCAAAAGTGAAAAATCGGGAGTATTGGTGCTCAGTAAATTTACCGGCGCCAGCCGGGAGCTGAAAAACGCTTTGTTAATAAACCCTTACCACATCGAAGAAACAAGCAATGTTATTTTTAAAGCTCTCAATATGCCCGAGGCCGAAAGGAAAAAATATAGAAATCACCTTCAGCAGCTAGTTCATCGTAATGATATTTGGAAGTGGATTGGCAAGATTGCTTCTGGAATTATTCAAGAGGAATAGGCAGACTAGAGTTTGTCAGCCTCGAACCAGGTTAATTACCAGCCTAGAATATATCGTTAGGAATATGAAATACTTTTTCAGCCAGGATCCCAACAAGTTATTTAAAAAAACCTCCAGAGTATTTCTCTTGTTTGATTATGATGGGACGCTTGTTCCGATAGTCAAAAGGCCTTCTTTGGCAAGAACGCCGTCTTTGATAAAGAAGAGGCTCGAATGTCTTTTGAAAAAGGAGAAAATATTGACAGGCGTAATCAGCGGCCGAAGCCTTAAGGATATCCGTAAAAAAGCAGGAGTAAAAAAAATTTTCTTTGCCGGCAGCCACGGAGCAGAAATGCTTTTCAAAGGAAAAAAAATTATTATACCGAAGCTAGCCAAAGGCTCATCCAGAAAACTTATCGGTCTTGCGAAAACAAGGGTTAGAAAGGGCCTCGAAAATTTCCCCGGGGTTATTTACGAAGAGAAACCTTTCACGTTCGCGGTTCATTACCGAAACGCATCTTTTATCCAGGCGCAAGAGATAGTTAGAAAAGTAAAGAATATTGTTTCTGAGGTTTGCGGGCCGGATGGTGTAAGGCTGAAATTTGGGAAAAAAGTCATAGAGATTGCACCCAGAATGCCTTTCGGTAAATTTGATGCTGTAAAGTTTTTTTATAAAAAAATGAAGAAAAAGAACAACGATATTACAGTATTCATCGGTGACGACCTTACGGACGAAGATATTTTTAAAAATCTTAGCAACAAGGATATAGGCATCCGCATAGGGAAAAATAAGTCTTCAGCCGCCAAATATTTTTTAAAGAATACTTTTGAGGTAAGAAAGTTTCTCGATCTCATGTTAAAACTAGAACTATGAATATGGCCTATATGGTGGTTGCCAAAACACCGAAAGAGTAATCATGGATAAAGATAAAAGATCCAGCGGCGTGCTTTTACACATAACTTCTCTGCCCTCTCAGTGGCCGATAGGGGATATGGGCCCAGAAGCCTATTCTTTTGCTGACTTTCTTTCTGCGAGCGGACAAAAAATTTGGCAGATTTTACCTTTATCTTTAACTGACCCAATTTATGGTAATTCTCCCTACAGCAGCATATCAGCTTTTGCCGGCAACACGCTTTTAATAAGCCCCCAAGTGCTTGTTCAAGATGGTTTTCTATCAAAGAAAGACATCTCTTCTAAATCATGTTCTCAGGGCCTTTGCGATTATAATCAGGCCGCCATCCTGAAAGAAAAATTCCTGGAGAAAGCTTACAAAAATTCTGCTACCAGTAAAGAATTATCCGAAGCCGGGTATAAAAAATTTTGTATGAATAATACTTTTTGGTTGGATGATTTTGCCATTTTTAAAATTATAAAAAAGATGTTTTCCGGCCGTTGCTGGAATAATTGGCCGAAAGACTTAAGGGACAGAGAAAAGAGAGCTCTTGATAGAATTAAAGGAGAATACTATTCGGATATCGAGAAAGAAAAATTCTTCCAATATCTTTTTTTTAAACAGTGGAGGGCGCTTAAAGAGCATTGTTTACAGAAAGAAATTATGATTATGGGGGATATACCTATATATGTAAGCTATGATAGTGCTGATGTATGGGCCAATGCTTCTATCTTTAAACTAAATGACGATAAACGGCCTATGTTTGTGGCTGGAGTGCCGCCCGATTATTTCAGCTCGACCGGACAGCTCTGGGGGAATCCGGTTTATGATTGGAATCAACTGGCCAGAACAAAATATTCCTGGTGGCTTGAAAGAATAGGGTTTTCTTTGAGGCTGTTTGCCGCTTTACGAATTGATCATTTCCGTGGTTTGATAAATTTCTGGCAGGTTCCGGCAACAGCCAAAACTGCCGTCAATGGGCAATGGGAGGATGTTCCGGCCCAGGATTTTCTCAGGACCGTTTTTGAAAAAAATCCCGAAGCCTTTATTGTTGCCGAAGACCTAGGGATGATAACGCCGGAGGTAACGCGCATACGGGAAAAATTCAAAATTCCAGGAATGAAGATTTTGCAGTTTGCTTTCAGCGAAGACAATCCCAAACATCCCTATTTACCTTACATGCATGAAAGAAACTCTCTAGTTTATACCGGAACCCATGACAATGATACCGTTAAAGGCTGGTTTAGACAGGAAGCAGACCGTAAGGCAAAGGAACGTTTATGCAATTATATCGGTAGAAAAATTTCGTATAAGGACATTAGCTGGGAATTAATCAGGCTAGCTATGGCTTCGGTGTCTAAAATAGCGATAACTCCTTTTCAGGATATTTTAGGTTTAGGCAGCAAGGCTCGGATGAATACACCTTCTGTATCCAGAGGAAATTGGCAATGGCGCTTTTCTCCTGACCAATTGAGCTCTAAGTTGGCAAAGCAATTGTTTTCAATGACCAAAACTTATGGAAGGATATAAATAGCTATAAGCCTAATTATCGGTGTTCGGTTATCGGTTTTCGTATTTGGTAATATTGGGTTTTCCGCCAAAGGCGGATCAGCCTCTGGCTGAATTTAGCAGTATTGGTATTATTTTTATTTGGGATTTTGATATTGGGATTTATTTGGAATTTGGTAGTATTGGTATTTGGGATTTTTAATAGCCGGTGTTCTTAATCAAGAGGTTGATATGGTTTATTGGGTTCCTTTTCTTCATTTTTACCAGCCTTCGATTCAATTTCATTCCGTATTAAAAAAAATATTTAATGAATCTTACCGTCCGCTTTTAAGGGTATATTCCCAGCGTCCCCAAGCAAAAGTTACTATAAACGTGTCAGGTACACTTACCGACCTTCTAGATGAGCATGGAGGAAGTGATATTATTGAGAGCATGACAAAACTGGCTAAAAATAATCAGATTGAATTTGTTGAATCTGCCAAATACCATGCTATATTACCGCTGATATCTTTAAAGGAAGCAAAAAGGCAGCTAAAATTGAACCACAAGACTAACGAAAACTTCTTCGGACATTCTTACCGGCCTAAAGGAGTTTTTCCTCCGGAAATGTGTTATTCTGCTAAGGTTGCAAGAATATTGGCATCTGCCGGTTATAACTGGGCCTTGGTATCAGGTATAGCTAATCAGGACACTTGGCCAATGGATTTTATCTCCCGCGTTAAGTTCGGTGGTAGTTCGATTAATATCTTGTATCGGGATGATATAATAAGCAACAAGATAAGCTTTCGTAGCCTTGACAGTATCGGTTTTATAAATGAATTATACGAATTAACCAAGGATAAAAAAAATGCCTATGTAATTACAGCAATGGATGCTGAAACTTTTGGCCATCATATAAAAGGCTGGGAAGAGAAATTTTTAGCCCGCACATACGATATTATTAAGGGCATGCAGGAGATCAGGGATAAATACGGACGCTCCCGGCCGGAAAAAGTTGCTACCGCTTGCAGGAAAGAATTCAAAGGCTTAAAGAATTTTTTTGATATTAAAGTAGCCACTATCAGCGAACTCCTTAAAAAATTTCCGATTAAAGATTCTAAACCTCCCCGGCCTTCTTCCTGGAGTACTACCGCAGAAGATATCGACAGAAAAAAATTTTATCCGCTTTGGCTGGATGAAGATAATGTATGTCACCGGCTTCAATGGGAACACTTAAAAGAAGCTTGCCGTTTTGTATATGCAGCTGAGAAAATAAAGGGTTCTAATAAACAAAGCAAGCGTTTTACGGTAATCGCTAGAATCAGCCTGGATAAAGCTCTCTTTAGCTGCCAATTCTGGTGGGCTAATAAAAATAGCGGCCGCTGGGATATAAATCTTATCAATAAAGGCCTTATTCTGCAGGAGGAAGCGATGCTTAATTCTCTTATGGCAATAAATTCTTCTTTTGCCGACGAGAATATTAAAAAAGGCTTTCAAGAAAAAATAATTGCCTGTCGCAGGATTGCCGCAAATCTCAGAGATGCCATGGTAGCCACATAAAAAATTATTTCAAAGTCTTATGAAAAAGTCTAAAAATGACAGAAAGATAGGCTCAACGGTTTCTTCTAAATTAGCTATGCGCCAGGTTTTTGAAAGTAATCAGCAGAAAGGGGTCCGGGAGTTTTACAGGAAAGTACTCATCATGCAGGAGGAAGAGAAAAAAAGAATTTCCCGCGACCTCCATGATGAAACCGGCCAGATAGTAGTAGGCTTAGGAACGGCCCTGGGTGTTATTGAACGGGTTCTGGAAGAAGGAGATGCCGCAAAAGCTCTAAGTATAATAAAAGAAAACAAAAATCTCATTAAAGAAATAGCCCTTAGAATGAAAGCCATGGCTTTAAATCTAAGGCCGCCAGCCTTGGATATTTTGGGGCTTTCGGCGGTTTTGAGAGATTATTTTTCAAAATGCACTCATTCAAGTCTGGTGAAAGTTGAGTTCAACGAAAACATCAAAGATGTAAAGTTAAGTGAAGATTTAGAGATAACCGTTTACAGGATAGTGCAGGAAGCCATAACCAATATCTTTAAGCATGCTTGCTGTAATAAGGTGAAAGTGGAATTATTCTTAAACCAGAAAAATATGGAGCTGGTTGTTGAAGACAATGGCCGGGGTTTTGATGTCGATGATTATAAAAGGCAGAATAATTTCGCTAAACTTGGCCTCAGGGGTATACAGGAAAGAGTTGACATCCTAGGGGGGCAATTCTTTATCAAATCCAATTCCGGCGAGGGGACAAGGCTCTCGGTAGTATTTCCTTTGGAGAAGTAGGTAAATGTCCATAGAAGTTATTTTAATCGATGATCATTCAATAGTGAGGCAAGGGATAAGAGCTGTAATTTCCCGCGAAAAAGATATCGTGATAGTTGGAGAAGCTGCTGACGGTGCTACCGGCGTTAAGTTGGCCAAGGATAAAAAGCCGGACATTGCTATAATCGATATAACTCTACCACTTCTTAACGGGCTTGAGGCAACGCGACAGATATTGCGCCAAAATCGTAACACCAAAGTTCTTATTTTAAGCATGCACGAAAATCATGTTTTTGTGGAGAAAGCCTTAAGCTACGGAGCAAAGGGATATATACTAAAAGAGTCGGCGGCTGATGAAATAGTCCGGGCAATACGTGAAGTCTCTTCCGGAGGATATTTCCTGAGTGCAAAAGCATCTTCCTTTGTTATCCGGGAGTATGCCCACAAAAAAAATAAAATCCCCAGCTTAAAAAACATTTCTGTACTTACTGACAGGGAGAGAGAAGTCTTGCAGCTTATCTCCGAAGGTTTAAGCAGTAAGGAAGTGGCTAAAAAATTGGATCTAGCGCTAAAGACAACTCTTGTCCACAGGAATAATATTATGCGCAAGCTCAATATTCATAATCAGGCTCAGCTTATACGTTTTGCGATAAAAGAGGGCCTGTCCAGCCTCTAAGCCTTCCAAGGCCCCTCATATGGTATATTTACATTTTGAAAAGGCATTTATCCCCAAGATATCGATAGGTAAAAATAAATAGATAAATAAGCATAAATGCTTATTTATTTTTTTATTATATATAGTATATCTATTAGGGTGTATCTAGGATGGGTAAAAACGGAGGTGTAAAATGGAGAAAACTAGAAAGTGCGGTTTGGTAAAAAAAACCAAAACAAAAGGCAAGAGGGTGAAGTTTACTATCGACATTCCTAATGCAGGTAAAGTTATGCTGGCGGGTGATTTCAACGCTTGGGAAGCATCTTCGACACCATTGCGCAAAAATAGGAAAAAAATTTGGGAGAAAGAAATTGTCCTTAATCCCGGCCGCCATGAATATAAGTTTGTTGTAGACGGAAACTGGGTAAATGATCCTAATAATCCGGATTGCGTTAAGAATTCTTACGGTACAGAAAATTCTGTCGTTGAAGTAGCCTGATTTAAACGGAAAAATTTAATTATGCGTATCGCACTTTTTGCATGGGAATCCATGCATTCAATTAGCGTGGGAGGAGTTGCTTTCCATGTTACTGAATTAGCCTGCGCTCTTGAGCGCAAGGGCCACGAGGTCCATGTATTTACACGTCTTGGTAATTCTAACCAGAGCTGGTATGAAAAAATTCATGGCGTTCGTTACCATCGCTGTCCCTTTTCCTGTGGCGGTGGGTTCATTAACGAAATAGACAATATGTGCCGTTCATTTGTCGAAAGTTTTTTGCAGACCGAGAAGGTGACTGGCAGTTTTGATGTTATCCATGCCCATGATTGGCTTTCTGCCAAAGCCCTTGTTTGGATAAAAGAGGCATGTAGGCACAAAACGTTGTTAACTATACATTCTACTGAATACGGCCGTTGTGGTAATAACTTTTTTGGAGGTGATTCGGCCCGGATACGTGATTATGAAGTTCAGGGCATATCTTTTTGTGATAAAGTGATTGCTGTTTCCGGTGCCTTAAGAGGCGAAATAATGTGGATGTACGGGGTTCCGGAGTCAAAGGTTGAAGTTGTTTATAACGGCATAAATTACCGTAATTATGACGGGTGGATAGACCCATCAGCGGTCAGAGGGTTTTATGGTATCGGCCCGATGGATCCTCTTGTTTTATTTGTAGGCAGGATGGTTTATCAGAAAGGCCCCGACCTCTTAGTTGAAGCCATACCTCATATTTTGAAATATCACGCGAATGCTAAGTTTGTTTTTGTCGGCGACGGCCAAATGCGTGAACAAGTTCAGGCGAGAGCTGAGCATTTAGGCGTTAGCCAGGCCGCTCGTTTTCTGGGGTATTATAATGGCTGGAGGCTGGTTGATTTATATAAGGCCTCAGACTTAGTTTGTATGCCCAGCCGTAATGAACCTTTCGGCATAGTCTTGCTTGAAGCCTGGAGCGCGGGAAAACCCGTGGTGGTAAGTGTTTGCGGCGGCCCCCAGGAAGTTGTATGGCATGATGTTAATGGATTAAAAATTTATCCTAATCCGGACTCAGTGGCCTGGGGCATAGGAACTTGTTTCGCTGATTTCGAGCACACACGCTGGATGGGTAGAAACGGCAGGATAGCGGTAGAGACTGCTTTTTCCTGGGATTCGATAGCCGAGAAGGTGCTGGATATTTATTTCAACTCCTGAACCAGTGCTGGGTAATGTTGGTATGGCAAAGGGTTTTACTTCACAAGGAGTATTTTGGCAAAGAAAAGAAAAGTTATAAAGCGAATTTACGAGAAAGGGAAAGAGACCACCTTGGTTTCTAAAAAGAAAAAAATACCTTCTCTAAAGAAGAAATCCTCTATCATCGCCGCAGGTAAAATTCGTAAATCCTCAGCAACTTATAAAAAAGCAAAAAAAAATCCGGCTTCAAAAAGAGAAAATACTAAAAGCAGAATTGACATAAAACATAAGCCGAAAACAACCCTCTTGGAAGATTACAGGTTGCCTTCCAGCTACGATTCTACATTTCTGGTTTTGATGGTTAAAGATCCTTTTTGGTTATATGCTTACTGGGAGATATCTGCCGGAGCAATTAATTTTCTAAAAAACCGTTTACCTCAGAAGGATTTTTCCCGAGCCAGCGTTACTTTAAGGATGTACGATGTAACCTATAAAGATTTTAACGGTAAAAATGCTAACCATTATTTTGACATAGACGTAGGCTTAAACGCCAGTAACTGGTATATAAAATTATGGTCAGATGATGTTTCTTATGTGGGAGAGATCGGGCTTAAAGTAGGCGAAGAATTCTTTTCTCTTGCCAGGTCAAATTTTGTTCATACTCCCCGCAGCAGCTACTCATCACGCAACGAACATATATGGATGAACGTTACCGATGATGAATATAGGCCACCCCAAGTTTCGTATTTCAGAGATGACAGAAAGTCCAGCAGTCACAAGTTTACAAAATCTAGAAAAATTTCTCTTAGCGAAGAAGATATCCGTAAATATTACAGTAAATTGAGCCCTTTATTAAGAGATGTGCTTTCCCGACGCCTTAAAGATTTGTCATTTAAACGAACCGCTTACGGTAGCCTTGTTTTGGAGGGAGAAAGTAAGATTGATCGCCAGAAATTTCTTTCTATGCTGGAAGAAGGATACTTTATAAAACGTTTATCCGCGGGTTCTTCTCAGGAGATCCTTATTCTAGGCCGGTCCCAAAAACCAGAGGGTTTTATTTCAGCCAGCGATAATCTGCAAGAATTTCGTGCCAGGAGAAAATTTTTCTTTGAGCTTAACACCGAACTCGTGGTTTACGGACGCACTGAACCGGACGCTAAGGTCTTTTTAGGGGATAAACCGGTTGCGTTAAGGGATGACGGAACTTTCAGCATGAGAAGAGTCCTTATAGACGGTAAGATCCCTTTAGAATTTAGGGCCATAGCCGCTGATAAACAGCAAAAGAAGGGTATAAACGTAAATGTTGAGAGAAGTACAGAGTATAAATAATATCCGGGAATATTTTTATGGCTAAAGGATATCTTTGTCTTGTTTTACATGCTCACCTTCCCTTTGTTCGCCATCCCGAAGAGGAATACTTCCTCGAAGAAAATTGGTTGTACGAAGCTATCACAGAAACTTACATTCCTTTAATTGAAGTTTTCCAAAGGCTGATTAACGACGGCGTAGATTTTAGGCTGACAATGTCGCTTACTCCCACACTTGTTTCTATGCTCAAGGACCCTTTCCTTCAGAATAGATACTTGAGACATTTGAATAAACTTATTGAGTTGGCCGAGAAGGAGATAGAGAGAACCGGGCACCAGGCGCATTTCCATGGCTTGGCGCTGATGTATTATCGTCATCTCAAAGAAGCAAAAGATTTGTTTTTAACCCAGTGCCAAAAAGACATAATAAATGTTTTTAAAAAATTTCAGGATATGGGGTATCTTGAAATTATCACTTGTTGCGCGACTCATGGATTCCTGCCTTTGCTTAATATTAACCCTTCGGATGTCAAGGCGCAGATAAATCTAGGAGTTGATTATTACTGTAAGGTTTTCGGCCGTCGACCAAAAGGAATATGGCTTCCTGAATGCGGGTATTACCCCGGCGTTGATAAATTCCTAAAAGATGCCGGAATAAGGTATTTTTTTGTTGATTCTCACGGGATAATCAATGCCGACCCCTCTCCTTGTTATGGAGTATATGCTCCGATATATTGTGCTTCTGGGGTGGCTGCTTTTGGAAGGGATAATGAGTCTTCTAAACAGGTTTGGAGCTCAAAGGAAGGCTATCCTGGAGACCCTGACTATCGGGAGTACTACAAAGATATCGGCCACGAACTAGAGTACGATTACATAAAGCCTTACATTCATCCTTCCGGGATACGTATTAATACGGGTTTAAAATATTGGAGGATAACCGGAAACAGCGAGTATAAAGAGGCTTATGTTCCTGAGTGGGCCCGGGCAAAAGCCCAGATGCATGCCGGCAATTTTATGTTTAACCGGCAGAAACAAATTGAGCATTTCAGCCACAATATGGATAGAAAACCGATTATTGTTGCTCCTTATGA
>Ga0172381_10003246_pt1 | contig 17348 bp, 18 predicted proteins | sample Leawel6488metaG_FD_119754 | JGI IMG/M metagenome (GOLD analysis project Ga0172381, IMG submission 119754) | Leachate microbial communities from a municipal landfill in Southern Ontario, Canada - Leachate well 64-88 metaG | ecosystem: Engineered > Solid waste > Landfill > Unclassified | place... | reverse complement strand
TTTAATATGTCATGTAAAATATGTTAATCTCATTCATACATTATCTAGGGTATATTAATGAATACGGAATTCGTCATTATACGCCGACCAAAAAGAGCTCTATAACAGAGGTGCGATGAAACAAGAAATCCCACGCACATCATTGCATGGGATTTTTATATCTGTAAGGTGTTGTAATAATTGCTTTGGTGACCTCGCCGGGACGTACTTGGAAACAATTTTGGGAGAGTATGGAGCAGATGAGCGACAGGCTTGAAGCGCTTGGCATTGATGAAGAGATCGAGGGGCGCAATGTTTAGGCGCGGCTTTGGCGGCCAGACTAACGCGAGCGACCTGCTCAGTTCTAGGCTTTACGATCAGGACACGTTCTACGAAGCTTTTACCCGCGACCTGGGTTGTTGCAGAGACGAGGTAATCATCGAAAGCCCATTTATAACTGGCAAAAGAATTGCCAGTTTGCTTCCCATTTTTAGCAAAATGAGAAGCCGAGGGGTTAAGATCACAATCAACACACGTCCGACTGCGATGCACGAACCGCCTTTCGACTATCAGGCAGAACGAGCAATCGAAGACTTGCAGGCTATTGGCATAAAGGTTTTGATAACTGGCGGACATCACCGCAAGCTTGCAATCATGGACAGACGCGTATTTTACGAGGGGTCGCTTAATATCCTATCTCAGAATGATAGCTGCGAAATCATGCGCCGCATCGACTCGCAGCAACTAGCTCAGCAGATGATTGGCTTCATAAAGATCGACAAATTCCTAAGGTGATATAATCGGAGGTGAACTTATGACAAAAGAATACGAAATCAGCGAAAAAGACATCGAGAGTACATTCAATTACCTCAGGATTTTTCATCCCGATAAGGCTACACGCGATTATGCAAAAGAGATGCTCGAATATCTAAAAGCTGGCTATCATCGGCTTGCGTTCACGAATCCAGATGCGCTCGAAGATCTCTACCAGGCGTTTCAGCAGTCAAAGACTAATTCAAACCTTTGAATAGATTATCTGTAGTGGTGCCGAGCCCTTTTGCTAATTTATGAAGTGTAGTCAGGCGTGCCCAGCGTCGCCCGCGCTCAATTGCGCTAATCGTATCAATAGATAATCCGGTTTTGTCCGCAAGTTGGTCTTGTGTTAGGTTGCGTTCTTGTCGCAATCCGGCCACCTTTTTACCGAAGGCAGCTAAGTTCTTATCTTCTTGGCTTGGTCTACTCATTACTCCTAGAGTACGCAATCCGTACTTGTAGTAACAGGGACTACTAGTACGACTAGTCAAAATAGTGTACACTTACAACAGACAGAAAAACGTACTAGTAGTACGGACATTCAATACAATAAATATATCGGATACAGCAGGATGAAAGCACCAATATCAAAAGAAACCGCCGAGCTACGCGTCATCAATAAATACCACAAACTCCACAAACCATTAATCGAGTTAGTTGATGCGCTCCAAAACTTGGAGCCCGGCGGTACATTAGTGGATGACATATCACTCATCAATGACGGCAATGGCAAGATTCGAATTGCCTACGTAGCAAAACCAATCATGCTTACAATTCAAGAGTCCAACAGGGCATTCATACTTCGTATCGTTGAGTCGCAATAGGTAGTTGAGTAAAGTGAACCTACGACATTTTTATGTTACGCCTGCTCGATAATATTCCGGCATCTTTCTTGCTATTGGGCCTATTTAATTTCTGAAGGATTGATTGCTGCACTTCGGGTGACCATAGTATCTTTAGGTTTTTACGCGCTCTCGTGATTGCCGTATAGAAAATACTGTGAGTTATATCATCTTCATTTGCGTCCGTAATTACTATCTTGACTGAATCGTATTCTAGGCCTTGTGCTTTGTGGATTGAAACGGCATATGCAATTTGAAACGGTACGTTTGTATTCGATGAGTCGTCATCTTCATCCGAGCTCAATCGTCTGTATACAGAGAATCGAACAATGGATCCCTTCACCCACTCAAGATCAGTGCCATACGTATCGAGCTCCGTTACACTTCGATCAATCTCAACGTCGAACTGGATCCTGTCAGAAGACTTTTGTATATCGATAATGGTCCCTTTTAGATTGTTATATATGACTCTACGAAAACGGTCACTATCATTAAAGAGTATAGGATCGCCAATTTTGTATGTCGCAATACCCCATGAGACTGATTTATTACTATTAGCACCTTGAAGAAAACGGTTAATATTATTGATTCCGTATAGACCGTCGTAATTTAAGCAAAGTATAATTTCATCTTCTTGCTGTGCAACAAACAGAGATTCGTCAAGTTTTGCGGAATAGTCGTTTTGTGCGATTATCTCAGCAATATTACTGTCGATTTTTCGCACTGCATTCCAAAGTTTCAATAAATTCGGATTCTTCGTGCGATGAGGTTCAGTTAACTCAAAGATTGAACTTCTGGGCAGAAAAGCTGGCACTAATACAAACCAGTTGCCGAACTCAATGGGCTCGAGTTGGTAAACATCGCCAACGAGGAGCAGTAACTTAAACGAAGTGTTTGTTAATACGCTTAGAAAGTCGGCGTTACTTACAATACTACATTCATCTACCACCAAAATATCGTATTCAGATTTGTCGCCTGAGTTAATATGACTTGTAATCGTTTTGAATGTGCCATTTTGAACCTTGACTCTGCGTACAAGGTTATTTAGAGCAGGGTTGGTGTGTGCAAGGAAAAGTATATTTTTATCTGAAAATATGTCTGCCACGTACTCAATCATTCGTGTTTTGCCGGTACCTGCTGCTCCGTAGATAAGTGCCACCTGAGATTTTGCATACAGCTTCTTTAGGGCTTCAATTTTGGTCGGGTCATCTAGGTTAAATGCGGTTTCTTGTACCCATCGATCTACGGCAGTCTCATAACCGTCAAGTCCCCCTGACACATGCTTCTGCAACTCTTTGATTATAGAAAATGTGTCATCTTCATACTCCTGTATGAATAGGTGGTCTTTGTCTTTTACTAAACCACGCCGTTGCCGATGGCCAAACCAAAGTGCATTATTGTACTGGGCAATAAGTGAATCAATATCCTCAAAATGTTCTAGTTCTGCCAGTGGTGTATAGAGCCTGCCCTCTTGCTGGACATTCGTCTTAACTTTACGTGCCAGTAGCTCGTATGTACGTGATTGCGCATCTAGGCTTTCGAGCAAATCACCAATTCTTGGGTTGTGCCTACGTGGCGAAGTGCAAAAAGGCATCGAATCAAATGGTTTACAACGTCTATCTAGACATAGGCCAGACAAAAGGTTGCATGCCGATGCATCATATTGTTCTTTTAGAATGACGTTATTCATTCTAAGCATGACATATCGGATTAGGTTACTACCATCGCTATTTGCAGCGATGAGTGCTCTCGCGCGCTCTAAAATGGGGAATACTCTAGCGAACGATCTCGATTTTTCTAAGACTTTATCTCTTAGTTTCGCAAAGTCATCATCTGACACTTTGACTACATCTAATAAGTTTGAAGAAGTTTCAGTTAAGTATGCCATTAGAGAACGATATTCTGACTGACCTGAGTCAACTTTAATATCCTCGCCAAACAATTTCGCAAAATTATTAAACTCGCATGGTCGGATTGACACGGCCCACTCACTTATAATAATTATTGGCATGTTGTGCCCAATTACGTTGATTGCATCGCGCTTCAACGTAAGGTACGCAGCGTACTTATCGGTCATATCTATATCAGTAAATGCCATGAAACGATCAAACTTAGCCGTATGATCACTGGCATTATGAAACGTAACTTCATAAAAGATACTGCCTTTCACAAAAAAGGGTCTAACCCCATGAATATAGTACCTACTGCGGGTGCCCTCGGTAGGGCTTAGACGAAAGGCATCTATTCGCTCGGCTATTCTTTCATGATACTCACGCAATGCTGGATCAAGATCGATTGGAAAATCTTCTAAGTTTGAAAGAGCTTTCAGGCTATATGAGTTCAGTAGTAAGGTGCGAATGCGGAGAAAATATTCGTAATACTTCAACATCAATCGCTCGGACATATCGCCGTTTAACGTGTAGTGTGATGTACTTTCTAGCAGCAGATTATGAAAACGGCTCAGGAAATTGATAGTTTTATTGCCGGAGCCTACGTATGAAAGCGCTGGACCAGTTGCTTCATATTTAAACTCATAACTCAGATCACCCGTGTGCACTAACACGGCGACCCCCTCGACTAAATTGCGAGATTGCGAAAGCATATTCTGTGACAATAATGGGCGCTCACTGCTCAGACTTTTTATATTGTCACAAATAGCCTTGTTTGCGCTTTGGATTTGTTGTCCTACGGTTGCCATCTAGTTAACACATTGGCCCTTGGTCCAAGCTTTGATACCATCATCCAACGACCCACCATTAAGGGCGTTAGTTATGGCATGCGAAGGATTATCGTGGATGTCCTGATACAGTTTTTGCAAGCTACTTACAGCTGGTTCGATTTCCGTTGGCGCAACGCGGTCAAGTTTGCCGAGTGATGTTGCAATTTGTGCTGCGTCAACTACGGTTACGTTGAAAACGCCCGAGGGATATGGGTTGGAATTGTTCGACATGGCACTTAGTCTTGTCTTTTCTTGTCCGTATACCGTGCAGTAGGCGGCTACCGAACGCTCGGGTCGGTTGAGCTGCGTCACCAGTAGGGCGACCGAAGCAACTACTAGAACCCCGCCAGCCAGCAATACTCTATTGCGTTTCCTATGCTCTGCTACGGCAGGTTTATCGTGTGCTTCGCTCATTTCACCAGCTCCTCAAATCTGTAGCAGTTCGCTTCGTGATCATTCACCACGCCCACTGCCTGCATGAAGGCAAGAACAGTCGTTGGGCCGACGAACCGGAAGCCTCGCTTTTTCATGTCTTTGCTTAATGCTTTACTTGCCTCGCTGACGCTGTCTCGGTTGATACCGCCGACTCGTGGCTCGTGGCCAACGGCCTGCCACACGTAGCTATCAAAACTACCAAACTCGTCTTTGACGCTCAGAAATGCCCTGGCGTTTTCGATAACAGCGTTGATCTTTAGACGGTTACGAACGATACCTTCATCTGTAAGTAATACGGCGCGTTTTGCATCGTCATACGTGGCGATTTTATTGGCATCAAAATTATCAAAAACTTTCCGATAATTGGCTCGCTTCTTAAGAATTGTTAACCAACTAAGCCCAGCCTGTGCACTCTCTAAGTTGAGCATCTCAAATAGCAGGCGGTCATCATGAACAGGCACGCCCCATTCTTGGTCGTGGTAGGTAGTCAGCAGCGGGTCAAAATCCGCCCACTCACAACGATGTTCACCCATACTTTACTCCAAACATTTGCGGCGTAAGCAAGTTTCTAACCGCAAGTTGTCCGCTCCAATCTTTTTTGGGTGAAGGATGTTTGGTAATTATCATATGATTTTCTCGATTCTCGGCTGCACGAGTCGCTTGTAATCCGCAGACTTCATCCCGATAGAGCTGGTACGTCCGGCATTAAAGACGATCTTTTCATTTTGATAAAGCGAGACATCACTAATGACCTCTAAACCAAATAGATTGCCAAAAGGCGGAACACCACCAGGCTTTACGCCTTTGGTAATTTCTTCAACCTCGTCCTCGGTAGCGAAGCGGATGTCTTTGGAGTGGAGTAGTTGTTTCACTTTGGCGCTGTCGAACTTCTGGTCGCTAGGTATCACGAGCATCACAAACATCTTACCCTCATTTGGTATCTTAGCCCGAATAATGATGGCCTTTGCGCCTTGTTGCAGAGTGTAACTATCGCGCAAAGCAGCAGCTTCCTCGCTAGTACGGACAGGCTCATGCTCAAACTCCTCAAACCAGCACTCATGTTCGTGAAGGATATCGGTAATTTGTTGGTGGATGGGGTGTTCCATAATTAAACTTCTAACTCCTTGAATACTACTATACCAAACTGCACTTATCCCACCAAAAACTAAGCAATTCAAATTGCTTATGCTTTGAAATCATATTTACCGCGTGTAAACTATGTGTTGGTTATATTTATAAACGCAGTTGTGGCCATTAAGCCAACAGGAGGGTTTTGCTGTGCGAAAGTTTAGGGGTATAAAAATTGTAATGCTATTTGTGGCTTTGGGCGTGCCGTTTGTTCTAGCACATCCTGCCCTCGCTGCTGACGGAAACGTCGCTCAGGTCGAAAACTTTATCAAGAGCGTTATCAAAGTTGTATCTGGCCTAGCCGGTCTCATAGCGACTGGCTTTTTTGTTGCAGGGGGCTTGGGCTACATTACTAGTTCGGGAAACCCTGAACATCTAGAAAAATCCAAACACACCCTACTTTACTCTGGCATCGGTCTCGCTATCGTCATAGCCGCCTTTGTAATCAGCAACATCGTAACTGACTTGGCGACAGGCGCATTCGGGAACTGAGCCGTGTTGCATATCGGCTCATCCTTGACGCTGTTTGCAAACGCATCAGCCGCATCTGACGCTATGCGGTCTTTTTTGAATCCTGTAATTGCTACTCTTTGCGTTATTGCCACACTCGCCGCTACATTCTTCCTAGTCACTGGCGGCATCGAATACATGACCAGCAAGGGCAAGCCAGAGAACCTTGAGCACGCTAAGCATACGCTCAAGAACGCTCTTATCGGGCTTGTGCTGATAATAGCTGCGGCAGCGCTGACTGCTATCCTGAGCCATGCCTATAGCTCATCGGCGGGGACTATTTCTAGCCAATTACCGACGTTAGCCCCAATCCAACAGGATAGTTCAACAAGCCTTTGGGATGTCGTTACCAAGGCGATTATTCATGTGCTCCAAAACATAGTCAGCTCTATAGGTGAGCCTTTCGTAAAGGCTCTCGGCTATTTTACGAACAGCACTCCGCTCATGGGGGAAAATTCGAGTGTTTTTAATCTGTGGCTTGCAGTTACGGGCATAGCAGATGTGCTATTCATTTTGGTAGTAGCCCTACTCGGCTTTCATGTCATGAGTTTTAGTACACTTGGGTTTGATGAGCTTGATCTGAGGCAAGTACTGCCACAACTTGCGTTTGTGTTTTTGCTGATGAATACTTCGATCTTTGCGATTGATGCAATTATTGGGCTTTCAAATGGCATGATCCACGCCTTGCAAGCCGGGTTTCCGTGTGCATCTATATGGGATTTACTGGCAGATATAACAAAGGAATCAACTGAACTCGGGCTTGGCGGCCTGTTGATCATGATCGCATTTTTGGTGCTGACGGTGATGTTGCTTGTTTACTATGTCGGCCGCCTCATAACACTTTATATAGGCGCAGTCCTATCCCCGATTATTATGCTTCTTTACCTGCTGCCGTCGTTCAAGGATTTCGCGATAAATGCCCTGAAAACATACCTTATGGTTATATTCGTCCTCTTCGTACAGATAGTAATTATGCAGCTTGCATCATCAATCTTTAGCGGCATATTGCAAAACGATACCAGCGGCCAGCCAAACACTCTCATGGCGTTAATAGTAGGATTGGCGGCTGCTTTGGCGCTGCTAAAAACGCAAGGGGTTATGCAAGAACTCTCCCACGCCGCTAGTACTCCTCGGGCTGCAAGGGCAATGGCAGGGTCATTCATGCGAGGTGTTGGCTATCTCAAACCTGCCAAAAGACAGAAACCTGATGCCACCGAAAGCGGCGGAGGCAGTAATAAAGGCAAAAAGAGCAATAGCAACAACGGAAGCGACTATAAAAAACTTCAAAACAGACCACTAAACAACAGCGCTGACGTCAGGTATGCGGATCACGGCACATCAGTTAATCGCAACGCAGTTATAACGCGGCCGGAACCATCCAGCCTAAAGACTGGTAAGACGCAGCAGGTGCAAGCTTCTACTCGATCGCGAAGAGAACAAGCTGTTGTTGGTGTAGCTAAAAGCACGAGCACGCCCAAAGAATTAACTGTCAAGAAAGAGATCAAAACATGAGAACTACTATCGTTCCGTCTCAGGTTACTACTGTCGAGGACAGGATAGCAGGCAAGCTTGGTCTGTCTCAGCTCTTGCTGCTTGTATCCCCGATTTTCGGTGGCAGCATCATTTTCGTTATCTTGCCGCCATTCTTCAATTACGCGACCTACAAAGTTGTGCTGATCGTGTGCGTGGCATCTCTGAGTGCATTACTAGCAATCCGCATCAAAGGCAAAATCCTATTGTTTTGGGCTACTACCTTGCTTCATTACAATATGCGACCGAGATACTATCTGTTTAACAAAAATAGCACCCATACCCGAGAAATAGTAACGGCTATCGAAACGGAAGAAGACACTGCCGAGGATACAGCCGCAGAGAACTTAGCGCCAATACGAAGAGTAAATCTTACTACCGCTGAACGCGTTCAAATTGAGAACCTGATAGCCGACCCAGCGGCGAACATACACGTCATATCTAACAGGAAAGGAGAATTAAGTGTCCGTCTTACAAAAGTCCAAAAAGAAAACCTCGGCGCGGCAACAAATTAACATTAAGGGCGTCAAGAACAATATGCTCTTGCTGCCGCATAATCAATACCGCGTTGTTATTGAGGCGTCACCGGTTAACTTTGAATTGAAGAGCGAGGAAGAACAGGATGCGCTTATCGACACATATGAGAGTTTTCTTGACTCGCTGCCATGTCCGTTGGAGATCGTGGTGCGTATCCGAGAACTGGATATGGATAAATACTTAGCCGACATCCAAGAATTGCTGCACGAGGAAAAAGAGACTATCTACCGTGATCAGATCGAAAACTACACTGAATTTGTGCAAAGCCTGGTTGCAGATAACAAAATTCTCTCCCGTCATTTCTACGTCGTCTTACCATACACTGCGCGCGACTTTGATACTGCCAAGGAACAGCTTTCGCTTAATGCCGACATGGTTAGCAAAGGGTTGATGCGTCTGGGTATGCGGACTCGGCAGCTCACCAACCTCGAGCTACTTGATCTGTTCCACACTTTCTATAATCCAGCGCAAGCCAAGCGTCAACCGATTAGCGATCAGGTTGCAGAGCTACTAAACAGTTCATACATCCAAAAGGAGCAGTCATGATTGAACCAATTGCAAAACTTGCCGAATGGAAAAAGCGACGAGACGAACGGCCGAGAGAACTAGCCTTTAGTTTTGGCGAACAAGACCAAGTTGATTCGCTTTCCTACGAAGGACTGGAAGAGCAAGCAGACTACCTGATAATTGACGGCCAATATATCCGTACTATGTACATATCTGGCTATCCGTTTGTTGCATCCTCGGGTTGGCTAGATAGTCTTATTCACTTCAACCATAGCGCAGACATTTCGTACCATATCCACGAAGTTGATGCGCTATTGGCCTTGCCAAAACTACACCGCAAAATTACCGAGCTTGAATCAACGCGCCGGTCAATGATGCGCAAGGGCGCTATCGTTGGATCGGAGATTACAGACCCGCTCGAATCTGCAATGGAGTTACGAGATAAAATCCAGCGCGGCCAGGAAAAGCTCTTCCAAATGTCGGTTTATGTAAGCCTTCGGGCGGAGACGCTAGACGAGCTGAACAAAGTCACCAAAATGCTTGAAAACGCGCTAGCAGCACGACTATTCAACATCAAGACTGCGCGCTACGAGCAGCTAGAAGCATTGCAATCCATCTTGCCGCGTGGCGAGGATGAACTAAACCAGAAGCGAAACCTGGACAGTTCGTCGGCTGCCTTGGCGTTTCCATTTATGTCGTCCGAGTTCGTACAGGAAAACGGGATTTTGTATGGCGTTAATAAATCGAACAACTCGCTTGTTATTCTTGATCGCTTCAGTCTTCACAATGCCAATAGTATCGTCTTTGCACAATCCGGCAGTGGCAAGAGTTACGCAACTAAAGTCGAGATTTTACGCCAGCTAATGCAGGGTACGAAAGTTATCGTCATCGACCCCGAGCGAGAGTATAAAAACCTGGCAGAATCGGTAAACGGCACTTATGTGAAGTTATCCGCAAAATCAAAAGAAAAGATCAATCCGTTCGATCTAGCGGCTGCGTCGCACACCAAGAGTGATATTTCTGAACATGCCCAAGATTTAACAGAGATCATTTCACTAATGGCAGAGGGCTTGAGCGCCCGCGAAAAAGCAGCCGTAGACAAGACGATCTTGAAGATTTACGCAAAGGCCAAGAAGGAACCCCCTTTGCTAGAAGATCTGTATGCTGAGCTGAAGAACCTTGGGCAGTTGCAGCTTAGAGAGAGACTAGAAAAGTACATCAGTGGCACACTGGCGAATGTTTTCAATGCACAGACTAATATAAAACTCGATAACCGTTTGGTAATCTTTGATATCAAAGACCTGCCGGAATCTTTACGCCAGATAATGATGATGATTATCGCCAACTTTGTACAAAACCAGGTAAAGGTAAAGCCAGAGAAACGCCTGCTCGTAATAGACGAAGGTTGGATGCTACTGGAGCACGAGGAAAGCGCCCGCTTTGTAGCTGGACTTGTGCGCCGTGCCCGTAAGTATTACCTTGGCGTTTCGATTATCTCCCAGCAGGCCAATGACTTCTTGCATAGCGAATATGGCCGGGCAATCGCATCGCAAAGTTCGCTACGCATTTTGATGAAGCAGGACACGACCACTATAAAAGGTGTCGTATCGGAGTTCAATCTGAGTGAATATGAGGAAAGCTTTTTGCTGACGTGCGGTCGTGGTGATGCGCTTATCATCGCCGACCAAAACCACGTCGCGGTCAGGGTTATTGCGTCGCCCAAAGAGCATCCACTCATTACCACTAACCCGGCAGAGCTGTATGCGTCATGATAGCGGCTCTGCGCCACAGTAAAAGACTTGTCTCGTTCCGGGCTGAGACTAGTATTATCCTTGGCGTCATTATCGTTCTTCTGATTCTGCCAAGCGCAGTTGTAGCATCAGTTTCCAATATAGGGGATCTACTCGAAAACGGAGTAAGCGCGGGCGACTCCGGCGGAAACGGGGTGTTTTATACGGGCTCATCACCTTCGGATAATACATACGCTTGGGGCAACTGCACGTATTGGGTATTCATCCAGAGATTAAATGCTGGCAATCCCATACCAAACACCTGGGGTAACGCTGCAACCTGGGCTTACTATGCCGAGCTTCAAGGCTATGTCGTAGACCAAACACCTGCCGTCGGAGCGATTATGCAGACGGCTAACTCGGCCAAGGGATTGGGGCACGTAGCCTACGTGATAGCAGTTGACCCAGCTACTGGAGCTTGGACAATTTCCGAGATGAATTCAAAGGGTCTCAATGTTGTCAGTGAACGAACGCTCACGGCAGCCAACGCGCTTGATTATAACTTTATACACGGTAAGGAGCAGTGATGGAAACTTTGCACAAACTAGAGCCAGTACTACCAATAACTTGTCTGGTACTGGGCATAGTTGGAGTGCTGACTCTTGTTGCAATTCCGCTATTAAAACTATTGGATTTACGGCGTCTGCTCAAACAAAAATGGGTATTTCTGGAGCTGACGCCACCCGCCGAGATTAGTAGGTCGCCCGAAGCTACACAGCAGCTTTTCGTAAATCTATACGGTCTTAATAGGAGTAGGTCGTTCATTAACAAAATCCTCTTTCAAAAAGTGGTGTTTGCGTCAGAGATCGTTTCAACCCGCCCAGATGGTATTCGCTTTATGCTTCGGGTACCAACGAATGATTTTATGCAAGCGATCGCGTCGTACAGTCAGGCTATTAAGGTGAAGCAGGTCGAAGACTATATGCCCGAAAACCTGAGTTTTTCAAACTCGCGCATCCTGGAGTTTAAGCAAACAGGCTATTTCGCTTACCCCCTGCTCACTCACGACTCACTTAGCAAATCTGACCCACTACAGTATCCAATGGGCGCAATGGCGAAGCCCGGAAAGGGCGAAGTTGTAATCCTGCAACTCGTGGCTACGCCAACTTCCAGTCGGACATCCGAAACCTTGCAGCACAGTCTTTATCATAACGAAGAGCTTATCTACAGTCTGGGCAAGCACAAGGTATCTTTTTGGAACATCCTGCGTCGGATCATCAGTACACTATCGCTTGGGCTTATTAGCCTGGCGAGCGATGCATATCATGGGCCATCGCATTATGATTCGTCTAGTCGTCAGCACAAGATGATGCAAGAGCAGGAAGTAGCTTCACGACGCAAGCTGGCGCGCAGTGTTAATCCTATCGAGCAAGACCTTCTGCAATCCGTACACGACAAACTCAATCAGCAAAAGTTTTTTGTTACCATTCGGGCTATTATCTATTCTCCTGACAAAGCAAGGTGTAGAAGCCGAAAGGATGCCATCAAATCATCGCTTGAGGTCTACAGTACGCCCAGCTGTCAATCACTGGGGGCAAGGTTTGATTTCCCATACGCACTACGACACCAGCGACGTGCTTTTGTAGCGCGTCATAGGATACCGACCTTATTTGCAAAGAGAACTCTTTTATCTGCTTCCGAGCTAGCATCACTATACCACTTCCCATCCTCAGTTCTAAGCAAAGCTGAAAACACCGCTGTCTCTCGCGCCAAAACATTACCAGCGCCGTCCGAAATGAAGCGCCGAGCGGATACCGGTGAGTACGATGTAGTACTGGGCAATAACGAGCATGCGGGAGAAATCACGCCACTCAGCCTCGTCACGGCCGAAAGAGCACGCCATCTCATGTTTATTGGTAGCACCGGCAGCGGTAAAACGACTATGATGGAGTACGCCGCTGCACAAGACATTTACGCCGGAAGGGGTCTGGCCATCATTGATCCGCACGGAGATATGGCAAAGAAGCTGCTCAAAATCATTCCCGAAGAGCGTAAAAATGATGTGGTGTACGTTAGTCCGAACGACATCGCTTATCCGGTAGGCATCAACCCCATCGAAATGTCTGACGGTCTCACCGGAGACGAATATCTCATTGAGCGCGGCCGTGTTACTTCGGCGTTGGTGTCCATAATGCGCAAAGTGTTTTCTGATGATGATTCAACAGCCCACAACATTGAGGCCATCATGCGCAACGTGCTGCACACTGCCCTAACCGTAGAAGGTGCAACCATTTTTACTATTCTCAAACTGCTACGTAACAAAAAGTTTCGCAAAAGCGTGCTGGCAAAATTGGACGATGATCGACTCAAAGACTTTTGGCGCGAAGAGTTCGGCGAAGCCGGCGGTTTTCAGAGAGTGAGCATGACCAAGAGCATCAACCATCGCATAGACGCCTATGAGTCATCCGTGCAAACCCAACGTATGCTCGGGCAGGCAAAGTCCACCATAAGTTTTGAGGATATTATGGACTCCGGCAAAATCCTGATCTGCAACCTAGGCAAGGGTGATATAAACGAAGACGAATCTGCCCTGATAGGCACGACTATACTAGCCAAACTAAAGTTAGCCGCCGAGCGCCGCTCCAACATTCCAGAAGATCAGCGCCGTCCGTTTTATGTTTATGTGGATGAGTTCCAGAACTTTGCCACCAAGCCGTTTGCAACTATGATGTCCGAGGCTCGAAAGTTTAAGTTGTATTTGACTATCGCCGAGCAGAGTACAGAGCAACAGGAAGATTCCGGCATAACCCAAACAATCCTTGCTAACGCCCGCACATTAGTTCTCTTTGGCACTGGTAGCTCTGTAGACGAAAAGCTGCTACTCCCCCGATTTGCTCCGCATGTCGAACAAGGTGAACTACTTAACCTGCCTATTTACCACTTCTACCTTAAAACATCTGCCGAGTTGGCAATGGAACCGACATCCGGCAAAACCATAAAACTAGAAGATCATTACGCTATCAGTGACGAACGAGCCGAGGAGGTCATGGCTGCATCACGCAAAAATTACGCCCGAAAATATGAAGGGCCCGAGATCAAGAAGCCTACGGAAAAATCGACCGTGCAGAAAACCACAAATGCAACGACCGGAAAAACAACCGTCGGATTAAGACCAACAACTTCGACAAACAAACTCAAAGGCCGAAGCATTGGTAAGTGATCTTGAATCAAAAAACTAAAGCTCCTTCTTTGCTAGAAGGACGAAGCTACTTCTGCCATTGCTCAAGCCATTCATTGAAAAAGGCGAGATATCCAACCTCTCGGCCTACAACTTCTACTGCCGGATTGTAGGCGTCGACGCCCAGGAACCGATGAACGGTGAAACACTAATACTGTAATCCATGCAATAATCAGTCAAACCACCAGCGAATACTTCCCCCTGTGAATATAGGCAAAATATAGATATACTCAAATGGTGAGCATTCCCATCCCAGATGTAAAAGTATTATGGGCGAAAAGCGGCAACCGTTGCGCCATTTGCTTTATACCGCTAACTCGAGAATTATCTAGCACAATACTCGTAGGCCAACAGGCTCATATTAAAGGTGAACATGCCGGGAAAAATAATAAACCCAGTTCTGCACGTTATGACGACGCACAGTCACGGACCGAGCGGAATAGTTATGCTAATTTAATCCTCCTCTGCCCAACCTGTCACACGACCATTGATAAAGACGAAACATCTTATAGTGTAGAAAGGCTACACTCAATTAAACAACTCCACGAGCGTAAAATTGAGGAATCTATAAGAGAAAACACTCTTAATGTAACCTTTTTTGAACTTGAGGACGTCTTGCGTCACCTCGTTAACGTTACTAGCGTAGACAGCGACTACGATTTAACTGTTATACCTATCAAAGATAAGATTGAGAAGAATAGTCTTGAGGTGAACGTTGAAAGACTTATACAGGTTGGGCTCATGAGCGCCCAAGAAGTCGAAAGCTTCCTAAATAAAAATGTAGATATGAAATATGCGAAAAAAATTCGCAATGCGTTCGTAACAAATTATGAAACACTTAGAGCCGAAGGCCTGAACGGTAATGACATATTCTTCACTCTTCTTAATGTGGCGTCAAATAATAACCCTGACACTAAATATATGGCGGCAGGTCTCTCAGTACTTGCTTATTACTTTCAATTATGTGAGGTGTTTGAAAGATGAGTCTACTTCCCGATAAGACGATTAGAACGGAATATTCATTAATTGGCGTAGGGGCTATTATTTTGCAAAGTATGACTTTAAGCGAAACGATAACATCACTTTGGGGAAAGAGTAAAGACTACGAGCAAATTAATACTTATGAAAAATTCATTTCAGGTATGGTGTTTCTGTATACAATTGGTGCTATCAAGTATAATGATGGAGTAATCACCAAAAAATAAACATGAAACTACTAAAACTATCGGCTAACAAACCTACATTCAAACAAGTTGCCTTTAGGGACGGGTTTAATTTTATCGTAGCCGAGAAGAGTGATACCTCTGGGGATAAGGACTCTACGAATGGTCTAGGTAAATCGCTCCTCCTGGAAATAGTTGACTTCTGCCTTGGGTCTAATCCCTCAGTTACAATCAAGAAAGAGGAAATGACATCGTGGGTTTTTTCTTTAGACGTGGAAATAGATGGCAGCAAACTAACCTTTAGCCGAAGTGTGGAAAACCCGAACTACGTAAGAATACAAGGTGCACGAGATGTTATAGGGATCGCCAACGAGTCTGACGATGAAATAACCCTGGATGTATTTAAAGCACACCTTGGAGAGACCCTATTTGGCTTAAACGAGAAAAGCCTCCAGGGTAAGAAGAACAAGCCCTCTTACCGTAGCCTTATATCATATTTCATGAGAACAGACTCGACCGCCTTCTCTAACACATTTGCATATTTTGCTCAGCAGCCCGCATGGAGTCGACAGGTAAATAACGCCTATTTATTAGGGCTCGACTGGGAGCTATCGGTAAAGCTAACTCAACTCAAATCAAAATTAGACAGGCTCGAAGATGCCAACAAAGCTATTGAAGAGGGTGCGTTTAGCGACTTCGGTGGGACAGTCGGCGAACTCGAGTCTGAAAAGATTAACCTTGAAACTGCTCTAGGTACAAAAACGGAGCGACTAAAAAAATTTCAAGTATACGAAGACTACGCAAACGTGCAAAAGAAGGCAGACAGCTTGACTAAAGAAATGCACAAACTACTAAACGTCACTAACCTCAATATGCAGGTGATATCAAAATATCAAGAAAATCTCAGCGGTGAGCATGGTGAGCAGTTGCGAGTAGAAGATATATACAAAGGCGCTGGGGTCATTTTTCCCGATAATCTCAAGCACACATTAAGAGATGTAGAGAATTTTCATAAAACTATAGTTAGTAATAGAAAACAATATTTAAAAAATGAAATTGATAACCTTGCGTCAAAAAATAAAGACCTCGAAGCAGAAATAAAGAAACTATCCAAGGAACGTACTTCATACATGAGTATCCTAGATAGCCATGGAGCCCTAGAAGAGTACTCTCTGCTGCAATCAGAGGTGAACCGCCAAGAAGCAAAGATAGCCGACATCGAAAGCAAAGTTGCACGTCTGACCGAAATTGAAGATACGATAAGTAGCCTAAATGTTGATGTTGAAAAAATGGTCAAATCTATGAGGAAAGACTATAGTGAGCGACTCCCTACTCTTGCATCTGCGGTAAAGATGTTTAATTCAAATTCCGAATATCTATATTCCCAGTCTGGAAAACTCTCTGTCAATATTACAAAAGAGGGTTATAAGTTTAAGGTAGATATCAAAAAGTCAGGCAGCGATGGCGTGGGTAATATGAAGGTATTGTGCTATGACTTAATGCTTGCTGAATACTGGTCCACTATTCGAAACAAGACCGTTCCGCTGTTTCATGATTCAAAAATATTTGCGGACGTAGACCCTCGACAAGTTGCCAAAGCATTTGAACTTGCTCAAGAAAAAGCAGATAATTTTGGATTCCAATATATATGCTCGATGAACTCGAGCTACATACCTTACGAGTTCCTGTCAGAAAGCTTCAAAAGTAAACTAGATGATATGACAATCGTTCGATATAGCGACAAAGACGATACTGGAACTTTACTAGGGATCACCTTTTAATTTAAAGTAACATTGTTGCTCAAAGCGTAACCTTACTGATCGGTTCACAGCCAACCAAATGCTAGCTATCTTGCTTATGCTTTTTTCTAAATCATGGCGTAATATATTTTTCAGTCTAATTGTTATAAACTGTAAATAACGAAGCTGAGGTAGATTCATTTTCGCTTTATATCAATTAAAACACGGATTACCAAATGAAAATTATTAAAGCCACAATTGAAAACTACAGAAGTATCGAGAGTCTTGAAATCGACCTATCGTCTGAGGGTGATTGCCATGCACGTATTTTGGCTGGGATTAATGAATCGGGTAAAAGTAATATCCTTAAAGCCCTTGCACTGCTATCCGCTGAAAGCCAGCTAACTTATTCAAAAGACATAAACAAGAAAGCAAAGAGCGAAAAGAAGGAGATCAAGGTCAGGTACGAACTTGAAGA
>Ga0172381_10003245_pt1 | contig 17351 bp, 30 predicted proteins | sample Leawel6488metaG_FD_119754 | JGI IMG/M metagenome (GOLD analysis project Ga0172381, IMG submission 119754) | Leachate microbial communities from a municipal landfill in Southern Ontario, Canada - Leachate well 64-88 metaG | ecosystem: Engineered > Solid waste > Landfill > Unclassified | place... | reverse complement strand
TTTATAAAGTGCAAGAATTATACTCCGAGCAAATATGGTTGTGAAAAGAGTGTATTTTCATGTGATGGTGTGTGTTCGAATTTTTATAGTAGGACATAAAAATGAAAAAGTTAACACAAATTGGATTTACGCGAAAAATGTTAGTAGAATTGGGCTATTTTACGTTAGCAGTGGCTTGTGACAAGAAAAATTATAGACGATATGCTGATTCAATTGTCCGGCGCATGTATAGAAATACCATTAAAATTGATGTTCGGGGTCGGATAATAACACATAATCATAAAGCCATTAATGATGTTATGCGAATTGAGGGAATATTTGTTACACACAACATACTTAAAGAAGAGAGAAGATTTAATGAAGTGAATCAAGTTGTTAAACAATTGCAAGAAATTGGTTATGTGCTTGTGTAAGACATATTTAATTGTAAACTGTGATAAGGTATATATAAGGTGTAGAGCGATTGTAAACTGTGATAAGGAGATTAAAAATGGATAACACAATTATTGTTGTATTCAATGAAAAAACCCAAGAATATTTCTTTGCTGAAGAACATAGCAATTATGGTTTGGGTGATGATTGGATACCTATGACTACAACAATGCCCATTAAGGTAAGTCCGCGCGTGTCATTGCCTTCAGGTTTAGTGACTAATAAAGAAGAATATAAACGAATTTTTTGTGTGAACATGAAAGAAATTGAATCTCCTAAGATAAAAAGGAGTTTATAATGACTTCAAATGAAATTATCATTAAAGTAAAAGCTATGGCTGAATCTATAAAAGGTCGATATCGTGTTTCTGGGCGCGGAGTACCACACATTGTGGTGACTATGGGAAAAATAAAATATAGTGTGTGTTATTTTGCCACAAATAATTTGTGGCGAATTTTTTATCCGTGGGGAACTTATGGAATTGAACAAACTAAAATTACAATAAAAGGAAGTGAAAAAGTGATAGGCTTTTTCAATATGCTAAATGAAAATAAAAATGGGGGTGATGCGAATGATAAAGCGGTAGATGTAAATAGTAAGATTGATGAAATAACAAAATGAAAGGAGTTAATAAATGTTACGATGTGATATTTGTGGAACCAGTAGCGAAGAATTTTCAATATGTGCTTTTGGTGGCAAATGTTACAGCGGACATTCAAACTGTATCCGAGAGGAATACAGAAATTATGTAATGAGGAGAAATCAAATGATTCAAAAAATCAATCAGACGACGTGGAAGTGTTCGTGTGGTGCACTAAACAAAAATGGCATGGCGACATGTATGACGTGCGGTAAAGTCCGCCCTAAATCCGGTGTCGTACAAAAACCGACTGTAAAATCTGTAGTAAAGCCCGCGCCTAAAGCTCAGAAACCTGTCGTAAAGCCCACAGCCAAAAAAAGCGTCGTAATTAAACCGGCGCAGAAAACTATAACAATAAAATGCGTTGACTGTGGCGCAAAGCGCGATATACATATTCAGGACGCGTTTCAGGTTAAAAGATGTGTTTCATGCCAGAAAGCTCATCGTTATCAGATGATAAAGCTTAGAAAACAGAAAGCTAAGAAAACGCAGAACAAAATCGTTACAAAAAAGAAATAAAGTATTCTATCTTTTAAAGATAGACTTAATCTATGAAAAAGGGGCACACATGAAAAATCTAATTGCTAAAAAACATTTAGCAGATGTAAAAACCAAAATAGCGGAACTTATTCTTAAAGACCGACGCACATCATATGAGCTAATGAGATATAGTCAAAATTCTATTCTTTCATATGATGATGTTAGCGGTGAATTTAATGTCGGACTTGCTGATGGTATAAATAAAGTAAGGGCGGATATAGGGAACCCGAAAGATTATCTAATTAATAAAGGTCTTTGGCAAGTCCGACATGCTATTCGGAAGGAATTAAAACGTAAAGTAATACAACGTTGTGCTTGTGGACATTCGGTATCTATACAACATCGAGGCATTTGTCCTAAGTGTGGAAATAAAGCAGAAACACAGAATAGAACGCAAGAATTACTTGATGTGCATGGACAAGACGACCATGAAATAATTGATGTGCACATTCAATTAAGAATGTTTGTGCATCAATTAAATGGGCGAAAACGTGAGATATGCGAAATGATGTTAAACGGTGTTGATGGTGATTCTTATCTTAAAGCAATCGCGACAAAATTAAAATGTTCACCGGTTGCAGTTGCTATTCACGTTAAAAAATTGCGTGCACTTTGGGAGAAAAATCAAAAATGAAATATAAAAGGAGTGAATCATGACAGAGGGTAAAGTTGATGTAATTGTTGGATTACAATATGGCTCAGAGGGTAAAGGTAAAATCTCTGGATTATTGGCACATCGATATTCGGCTGGCATTCGTGTTGGTGCGCCGAATGCTGGACACACCATTTATCATCAGGGCAAAAAATTTGTAATGCGTCATATGCCCTGTACGTGGATTAATTCTAATGCAACGCTTTATATCGGAGCCGGTGCGCTCATAAACCTTGAAGTTTTCTTTAAGGAATTAGAACAATTTCCCGAAATAATGCCACGAATAAGAATAGACACAAACACAGGCATCATAACCAGAGAAGATATAGAAGATGAAGAAAAATCCTCTATGAACGCTCGTAATGGTTCTACTTGTGAGGGTGTTGGTTCGGCTACAGCGCGTAAAATTCTGAGGCGGAATGGTGTAATAGCCAGCTCAATAAAAGAACTTGAACCCTATTTAACCGATGTTGCCGAAGAGATTAATATTTTAATTAATTCGGGATTTGATATTGTTATAGAGGGTACACAAGGATTTGGTCTCTGTATGAATCACGCAGATTATCCTATGACAACAAGCCGTGATGTATTGGCAGCTTCTTTATTGTCTGATGCGGGTCTTTCTCCTAAAATTTGTGGAGAAATTATTGGTGTAATGAGAACCTATCCCATAAGAGTGGCTGGTAATTCAGGCTCTATGGGCGAAGAAGTAAGCTGGGATTATGTGACAAAGCAATCTGGTTCCCCTATTCCGCTTACAGAATCTACCACAGTTACAAAGCGTACACGTCGTGTATCTTTAATAGATTGGGATTTATTAAAAAGGGCTATATTACTTAATAGACCAACAGTTCTTGCAATAACATTTATGGACTATATCAATTGGGAAGACCATGAATGTAAAGAATGGCATAAACTTAGCCAAAAATCGAAAAGTTTTATAGCAGAAGTAGAACAACGTCTTAATGTACCTGTTGGAATTATTTCGACGGGTGCGAATCCCGAAGATACGATTTTCTTAAAATGTGGAGATGTAAAGTAAAACTGTGTGTAATACACAGAATAAAAATGGGAGGGTATCAGCATGGGATGGGATGCCGTAAAAGACATGGGAAGTGCGGATTTTGTACAGCTTGAGGCTGGTGTGCCGATTAAGGTACATGTGTTGTTAAAAGACGGAGAGGAGCCGGAAAGTTATTTTGTTCATTTTGTTCCTGAAGCAAACGAGGGAAAAGGACAGAGTGTTATATGCCCTGGCTCTAAAGTATGCCCCTGTTGTGCTAATAAGGGCGCATATCCGCTCAGAATGCGTCACGCCGTAAACGTATTCGACTATACCGATAACACGGTGAAAATTCTTGAGGGTGGAAATGCAATTTTCAAACGCCTGAAAGAAACATTTGATGAATATGGTAATCTTAATGACATTGATTTTAAGATTACGAAAAAGGGCAGTGGTCTTAAGACTGAATATGTTGTGGTGGCGATTCCCACAAAATTCGCCGAAGACATAGATAGTCTTGAACTGAAAGATTTAACTACATTGTCCACAGCGACAGACCCTGATGATATAACCACGCTTTTAGATGGTGGAACAGTCAGCAAGAATAACGCTGTGGCTGAAGATGCTACACCGGCTTCGGCAGGGAAAAAAGTGCCATCGGGTAAAATGCCACCGAGAGTGAATAAAGCCGGTGGAAAAAAGACCCCGAACGCGGAAGAAGACACGTCTGCAGATGAGGCTGCAGCAGTCGGACAGGAAGCAGGTGAAGATGAATTGCCCGTGGGAGACGCAATAAATAAAAAGTTAATTGAACAGATTAATGAAAGCTTTGTGACCATGGATAGATATAATAATCCTCAGTTTATCAAAACTGATATGGCAGAAGCCACAAAGCCGAGCAAAAAAATGGTACTTTCTGCATTCACTGTTCCTGAATTAAAAAAGCTCATTGTCATTCAGAACAAGTACGCCGAGTAAACATAACATAGTCAACACGGGCTGATATTGATTTTATAGTTGATATCAGTCCGTGTTCTATTTTAAAGGGCGGTAATATGACATCTTTAAATGATTTCTTTAATAGAACACGTGGCTTATCATTAGTTGTCCGTTGGAATTTCCACCCATTCGTGAAACCAGAAAACGTAGCAGAGCATAGTTATTGGGTTATATTATATGCGTATTTGATTATAATGTTAGAATGTAATCTTGGGAATGTAGCTCCTGAAGCGCAATCTCAATATATGCTGTTAATATTGCAATATGCTATGATACACGATGTAAATGAAGCTCTAACCGGTGACTTTCCATTCTTGGTTAAACGTCTCCTCAATAAAGAAAATTTAAAAAATATTGAATGCGCAGCAAATAGTACAATAATGAATGTTAATACATTTATTGAAGAGAAAAATTCTAAACCCATTCGTTATTTAATGAATGCTATGTATAAATTGGGCGAAAATTATGCTACCGGAGAGCTTGATTCTTATATTAAAAAGGTAGTTAAGGGCGCGGATTTGCTCGACGTTTATTTATACACTGTTAGTGAGGCAAAAGTCGGGAATTTTTCATTCTCTCAAATACAGCGTGAATCTATAAAACTTATGAGAGACTTGCATTTAGGTGGGCTTGATTTAATTCTTAATGAACTTGAAGCTGGACAGGGTGTGGTACTTACCGAAGGAATGAGTCATTTATGAAATTCCTATCTATTGAGGCACGTAAAATTATTGATAAACTTGAAGCAGCCGAACTTTGTATGATTGAAATTGATGAATTAGGAATAATTCTTCTGGAAATTATTTTAACAAAATATGTAAATAGAGCAGTAAACAATATTTTAGTCAATAAAATGCGTTATAATAAGAAAAAACAATTATTATCATACTTTTGTAAGGTTTTATTACAGACTAATATTTTATATAAGGCTAAACTATCATTCGCCATGCATTATCCTATCACCAATTCAATAATTCATACATATAAACGATTTTCTGAAGATATATTAAATAAAGACTATACAATCACAGAGTCAATGGCTATCGCCTATATAAGTACGAAAAACCCTTTAATTGTGGAATCGGCAATAGCCATCGCCCTAAAAAAGAATATTCATTCACCGTCTTATATTAAAGCCATTGTGGATAGTGGTAATATAACAATAAACACAGAAATTAAACGTGGTTATAATATACGCAATTTGACAGCAACACAAGATTTAGATTTACAAAAAATAAAGGCTGATATTGAAATAGAGGAGCTGTTTAGTGATGAATCAATTGCGCAACATAGAGGAACTCACCAATAAGCTTAAAGCACAATCAAATCTTAAAAATATAATGCAATTGCACGGTGTAAAATTTGCTAGTGATACGGGGCGACTTGCAAAAGCTTGTTGTTTTAATCACAATGAGAAGACACCATCTCTAATTGTTGATAATGAAAAGCAAATATATAAATGTTTTGGTGGTGGTTGTGATGCAAAAGGTGATGTAATTACATTTTATAGACAGCGATATAATGTAACATTCTTTGAAGCTGTGTCAATGTTGGCTCAAGACCTTTCATTTAATCTCACCCCATTTTTAAGACCATTAACTCCTGAGGAGCAAGCGCACAATAAGCTCATTAAAATAAATGAAATGGCAGCAGCCTTTTTACATTCTTTCTTATTAAGTAACAAGAAAGCTGGTGTAGCATTTAATTATCTCACCAAGATCCGCAAAGTTTCTATGGATTCTATAAAGAAATTTCAACTCGGTTATGTAAATAACATTAATATATTAAAACTCTATTTAGAGCGAAATGGTGTATCAACTATGAATATTCAAGCACTTGAATTAGATAGGTCGGATATTTTTAATAATCGAATAGTTTATCCAATATGTGATGCTTATGGTCGAGTGATTAGTTTTTTTTCTCGTGGAGACGGTGGAGTTAAATATATAGGCACATCAGCTAAAAGCCCCGTGAATACAGCACAACGATTATATAATTTTAATAATGCTAAAAGATATAAAACTATTATTGGCGTAGAAGGTTTTCATGATGTAATAATGCTTGACCAACATGGAATTCCAAATGCAGTTGCTATGATGAGTGCCTCATTTACTGAAAAACAAATTGACCTTTGTAAAGAACATGGTGTGGAAGAATTAATTATTTGCTTTGATGGTGATATAGCCGGAGAGCGAGCATTGGAAGCATTTTTAGAAACTCCTGCAGAATTAACAACTCGTATAATTTGTTTATCCGAAGATGAAGACCCTGATGATTTTGTGAAAAATAAAGGTGTTGAACAATTTCAATTATTGCTTGATAATGCAAAATCAATTTTTGAATTTTGGATAAATAAATTAATGGATAAACAGTCTAAATATTCATTAACAAAAAAGCTTGAAATTATGCGTGGGCTTTATGAAAAATTAAAACATATTCCAACTCATGAGCGAGAACTTGTTATTAATGAATTATCACAAAGATTTGACTTATCAAAAGAAACGGCTAACGATTTTATAGACCGCATAAACACGAAGAATGTTTCATTAATTAATATTGAAGCTGAAAAAGCAGTATTATCGGCATTATTAAACAACAATGAAAAATCATTAGATATCATAACATCAATTTTGCCTGAGGCATTCACTTTAAGCAGACATTTCAATTTGTTTAATATTATAAAACAAGTTTTATTGCGTGATGTACAAGTAAATGATAATTTAATTTTGTCTATTGCTAAAAGTAAGGGCATAACTGATATTGACATAAGGACAATCGAAACCATAAAGAATGTTGATGTACTAAATCTACAATTTCACATAGATGAAATTTGTGATAAATATATAAGACGCTCTATTCAGGGAATTCTAAATTCTGGTCTCAATAATACAATGGATTTAAAACGTAGTCATGCTGAAATTGCTGAAGATATAATAAAAAAGGTTTCTACTGTAACATCAACTCAAACCCTAAATGATAACCCAACAACTAAAGACCAAATAAATGTCGTTATAAAAGAATTAGATGAACGTAAAAAGTGTAAAGGTGGTATTATTGGTTTAAATATAGGTCGAAAATTTCCGCGGTTAAATAATTTACTACAGGGGGTACAAAAATCACATGTTATCGCAATAGCGGGATTACCCAAAACCGGTAAATCTGCTCTAAGCGAAAACATTGCTACAGAAGTAGCTTATGGATTACAGGAACCGACATTATGGATAAATTTGGAAATGAGTAAAATAGATTTGACATTTCGTAATTTATCCATTTTGACTGGAATTAATAATTCAAGACTAAAAGCTTCAGCAATTAATAACGTAGAACAAGAAAAATTGGCTGTAGTAATGGCGCAATATAGAAAATGTCCATTCTTTATTAGCGGTTCAGGCGGAATGACCATTTCTCAAATTGTGTCAACGTGTCGTAAATTTGTTTATAGAGAAGGGATAAAGCTTATTGTTATTGATTATATTCAACTAATTAGGGCGGATAAAGATTCAGCTCGATTGCCAAGATGGGAACAGCTCGGTGTTATATCACAAGCTATTCATAATCAAATAGCAATAGACATGTCGGTGCCTGTAATTGAAGTATGTCAATTAAACCGTGGTGCGTTAGGTATAAATAAAGGTGCAACACAGATTGAAAATAGTGCCTCTGGTGATTATATGGGTGGCGCATTTTCAATTGTACAAGATGCAGATGTTGTGATGGGTGTAAAGAAGGATAAAGACCAAAAAACACAGTTATATATAAGTTATAATAGGCATGGTATGGACGATGTTTATATACCACTGAATTTTCAGAGAGAAAGTCTGGCAATACAAGAGGAGAGCTAATATGCATAAAATTGGCGATGGTAAAGTTACTAAAGAAGTTGTATGTGGTTTGAGTTATAAGAAAGGAATAGAACCAATTAATGTTCCTATTCGACGTACAAAAATTGCTTTATTGGGCATTCCTGGCTCTGGTAAGACAACGATGGCTAAATTATTGTCTGATGAGCTTGGATTCACACATGTCCATTCGGGCGATATTGTATCCCATGTATTTAAGAATGATAAATCCACGTTGGCAAGGCTCACGAAATGTCGATTAGCTCCTAAAGAACACATAATAAGGGAATCAATCATTAATGCTATGTACCAATGTAACAATGACCTCATGGTGCTTGATGGTTTTCCTCGGTCAATGGCGCAATGTCAATATATGAGAGAGCGTTATCGGTTTGGAGATGAGATAACATTTATTTATCTCTGGACAAAAATTGATACATCAGTACAGAGAATGGCAATGATGGGTGAAAAATATAAAGAAAGTAAGACGCAGCGCAAACATAGAATATCTGAATATTTGAATTTTATAAAACAAATTAATAATGCTATTGGTATTCATTTAATTGATGCTGATAATGGCAGTGCACGAGATGTGTTTGATAGAATAGTGATATTCTTGAAGGAGATTGATGCGTCAGGTGATAATAGATTCGAAGGAACTCCATCATGCTTAGCAAACTCGAAATAATAAAGCTATTACATGAAAACGGTGAAAATGATTTTCTATTAATGGAAGCATTTAAGCCATTTATTTTAAAAACATGTGTAACACACTATGGTGGTTGTGATGATGATGCCATACAAGATGCATATGTTGTATTATTGAATATGACAAAAAAATTCCGGAATTTGTTAAGGCAAGGAAAAATAAAAGAATGTTGTTATGTAAAATATATAACCAGTGCCATAACATATTCATTATTAAATTCTTGGAATAAAGACATTAAACGCATTAAATCAAGTGTTTCATTGGATGAGGTCATATGTAATGAACAGGGTGGATATCTTTTTATTGGTGAACCAACAAAATTTATTGTTGATTTTATACATTCTATTCATATTGAAAATCAATTGGTTATAAAACAATTGATACAAAAATTAAATAATCGTGAACGTAAATTAATAACAGCATATTATATGCATGGTAAAGTTACTTCATTGCGCAAACTTGCTAAAGAATATGAAATTTCACCACAGCGATTAATGCAGATATTACATCGTGCAATAAATAAAATGAAAGCCAGACTATAAATGTGGGGAGAATCTATTAATGAAAAAATATAGTATAATTTATGCAGACCCACCATGGTTTACACCAAAATCTACTGCCACTATGTGTCGTATTGGTGGGCGTAAAAAGGTAATAGCAAAAGATATTGGGTATAATATTATGACAAATAAACAATTAATGGCTTTGCCAATACAAAATATTTGTACTGAAAATTGTTTATTATTTATGTGGTGTATTGACCATTTTATTGATTTTATGCCAGCATTAATGTTAGCATGGGGATTTCAATTTAAGACAATTGGATTTGTATGGCATAAAGTATCGGTTAAAAAACATTTAGAAATGGGAGTATTTACCCCATATACATTTAAATCTTGTGAAATGTGTTATATTGGAACAAGAGGAAAATATTTTTTAAATATGAGTAGAAAATTTTTAGTTAGGCAATTTATTGAATATCCGGTTGGTGGTCATAGTAAAAAACCAGATATTATTAGAGATAAGATTGTAAAAATGTGTGGAAACATATCAAGAATTGAACTTTTTGCAAGAACAAAAACAGAGGGTTGGGATATTTGGGGTGATGAAATAAAATCAGACATAAAAATGGAGAATTATTTATGAGTTTTGTTCATCTTCACGTACACACGGAATATTCATTTTTAGATGGATTTTGTAAAATAGCAGATTTGGTAGCTAAAGCCAAAGAATTAAAGATGCCCGCGCTTGCTATTACAGACCATAGAAATGTGTCTGGGCTTATTCATTTTATTAAAGAATGCAAAATTCAAGGTATTAAACCCATAGCCGGTTGTGAATTTGATTTTGTACCAGAACATTCGGAAAAATCTCGTAGAAGATTTCACTTAATTATGTTAGCTAAGAATAAAATTGGTCTAAAAAACCTACTGAAATTGACTTCGGTATCATATACGAAAGGCTTTTATTATTCTGCAAGAATAGAAATGCAAGACCTGAAGAATTGTCACGAAGGATTAATTTGTCTTACAGGTTGTCTTGCCTCGCCTATTCAACAAGCTCTTTTAAATAAAAATATAAATTATGCTTATGCGTTAGTAGACGAACTCAAATTAATTTTTAAGAATGATTTATATTTTGAATTAATGAGTCATGGATATGCAGACCAAATAACACTTGCGAAACCAATTAATGATTTAATTAAAAAGACCGGATTAAAATGTGTTGCTACTAATGATGTGCATTATATAACTCGTGAAGATTGGATTTATAATCGTATGCTTACCGCCATTAAACATAGAATGACTATGGAAGAATTAAAAATAAAAGATGCTAATGATGAAAAATCACACCAAATGCTGCCTGAAGAGCATTATTTAAAATCACATCAAGAAATGTTATCGCTTCATTTACCAAACGAAGCGTATGCCAATACCATTAAAATAGCAAATATGATAGAAGATTATGATATTGAAAAAATGACCGAATTGCCAGATTTGGGAATTGAGGGTAGTGAATATGAAGACCTTTATCATAAAGCAAGAAAAGGATTAACCGCTAAAGGATTAGATAAGATTCCTGAATATGAAAAAAGATTTGCATATGAAATGAGTGTAATGCAGCATCATGGAAAAAAAGTTATTCGCTATATGCTTATTATACACGATATCGTGACATATATAAAATCAAGAGGTTTAATGGTAGGAAATGGGCGTGGTAGCTCTGTTGGTTCACTTATTGTTTATTGTTTGGGTATAACAAATCTTGACCCGATTCAACATGGGCTTATGTTTGAAAGGTTTTTAAACCCAGACCGCGTTGAATTGCCAGATATAGATATTGATTTTTCAGATAAAGTAAGACCGCGTGTACAAGAATATTTACAACGTAGATTTGGGGCTGAAAACGTGGTAAAAATCGGGGCTATCTCTAAATTTGGTGGACGTTCAGTATTAAAAGATGTAGCTAAAGCCCTTGGTATTTCATTACATGATATAGATGAATGTTTAAAAATTATTCCTCATGGTGATTATTCATTAAATGATATGTGGTCTATGCCTAATTTTAAAACCATTTTACATGAAAAAGTGCCCAATGTAAAACACCGAGATGAATTAATTAAATACGCTAAAAAATTAGAGAATTTGCCTCGGCAGCTTAGTATTCATGCAGCAGGTTTTCTTATAGGAACCAACAATTTACATGATAATTTGCCTGTGTTCGTGAGTACCGGAAATTCAGACGTAGCAACGCAATTTTGTTATGATGATTTAAAGGGTTATGGTTATTTAAAATTTGATTTGCTTGGTCTTACAACACTCAGAATGATAGATAATTTATTAACAAACACAAACATTAAAATGGAAGACCTTAATGCATTTGATAACGAAAAAGCTTATGAAATCATGGGGCGGGGCGACACCGTAGGAATTTTTCAGCTTAGCAGTTGGAATTATCAGAAAATAACAAAAATTTATAAACCCAAAAATTTTAATGATATTATGATATTAAATTCTCTTTATAGACCGAGCATTTATCAATCTGGAGCCATAGACGTTATATTTCAGAAGCGATGTTTCAAGAAAATAACCAATATGAATATTAAATACGAATTACCAAATCACCCCATTATTCATCGTATTCTAAAAGACACTTATGGTTGTATTTTATATCAAGATCAACTCATTCAAATTATAAATGCTTTTAGTGATTTAACTATTGCTGAAGCCGATATCCTGAGGTCAGCATTGAGTAAAAAGAAACTTGATGTGGTACAATCTTTAAAATCTCGTTGGTTAAAGAGTCTTGATAAAGCTGGATATCAATTGAGATTTGCTGAAGATTTGTTTAAACAAATTGAATATTTTGCCGGTTATGGGTGGAATAAAGCTCACGCATGCGCTTATTCATCATTGTCTTATTATACGGCATTTTTTAAAGCAAATTATCCTCTTCATTTTTATGCTGAAATTTTAACATTAGAACAAGATAATGAAAAACAATTTACCGCCCTCTCTAATGAGTGTCGTTATAAGGGTATAAAGCTTGTACCTGCTGAGATTAATCGCTCAGAAGCGGGTTATATCGTAGATGAAGAGAATGGCTATATTCTATCAGGTCTATGTTCAGTAAAAGGTCTTGGAGAAAAGAGCATTAATATAATACTTAGTGAGCGACGCTCTAATGGTATATTTAAAGATGCTAATGATTTTAGGTCAAGAATACCTAAAAAATCCATCAATGGTGCAATTTTTCAGCATTTGCAGGATATAAACGTGTTATGAATGATAAAAAAGACTCAAAAATTAAGAATATTGAATATCTACTTCGAAAGAACGATGAACTTGAAAAGAAACTTAAAATTATAACTAAAGTGAACTTAAATCTTCATAAGGCTTTATTCGGAAAAATAGATTATGGTTGGTGTGCAAGTCATAAAAAACGTAAAAGGAGAACAAAATGTATTTAGTAAAACCGAGTTTTAAGATTGAAAGCCTCATTGATGGTGAACATACTCTTAAAATGATTGAGCTTGCCGGTAGAACGTGCTATAAATCAGAAGATAAAATTACTACCGATTCAGCAAAAGCATTTATTGCAATGCTCCTTAAGAGAGGTCATGAATCGGTGCTTGAACATGAAAAAATAACAGTGCGTATTGTGTGTGATAGGGGCGTAAGTCATGAAATAGTGCGCCATAGAATAGCTTCTTATTCTCAGGAATCAACTCGTTATTGTAATTATAAGGGCGGTGTAACTTTTGTAATACCACCTTGGTTAACTGGAATAGAAGAAAGAGAATATACAATAGATGAAGTAGATGATATGACAATAAAATTACCCATTAGTGGTATGTCCATTGAGTGGTTAGCTGATATGGCTCTTATTGAGGAAATGTATATAAGATATACTACATCGGGTTGGTCTCCGCAGCAAGCACGTTGTGTATTACCCAATTCCACAAAAACCGAAATCGTTATTACTATGAACCTTAGAGAATGGCGTTGGTTCTTTCGAAAAAGAGCAGACATAGCAGCCCACCCGCAAATGCAGGAAATAGCCTATTCTTTGCTTGAAGAATTCAAAAAACTGATGCCGATTGTATTTGATGATTTGTTGAGTAGAGGGCAAAATGGGAAATGAAATAATTAAACAATTAACTGTAGCGGAAGAAATTAAGATAATTAAAGAAAATTTGAGATGTATAAATCATGTTACCGATTTACTAATAACAAAACATATTACCGAATTGAAAACAGCATTACCGCAAATAATTGATTTGCGTGTGAGGAAAATGATACAAGATAATATTATTTTTCTCATAAATCTTAAGAAAGACATGGACATCACTTATTTCGGGGTTTTTCCTGAGGATAAAAAGTTAGCAGAAGAACAGCATAAAAATGAAATACATAATAAATTAATGCATTAATGGGAGTTATGACATGGTTATGTCACATGAAGTTTATACCAGACAAAAATGGAAAAGAGAATTACGTCGTAGAAAAGAGCGTAAACTTAGATATAGACTTTATGCATTCGGCGTTATGGGGTATAAAATGTTTGAATTACGTAAATTATCAATGAAAATAAAACAAATGACGCAGGGAATGCCTAAATGAATTCTCATGAAAAGCAGAAAATGGCAGTCATGAGAGCTTGTTGGTCAAAGGGTAAGTCAGTTTTAGAACAATATAAAAAGACCGAAATTAACCACGTTTCAATGACATTTGGATTATATTTACGGGATAGTGCTCAATTACAGATTGGTGAAATTGTTGACATAAATTTTAATGAATATTCATATAAAGCAGAAATCATTAATATTATGATTGATAAAGATAACGCAACAGTCACAATATACTTAAAGAAAAAGGAGGAAATATGCAAGGAGAGCAATTTAACGCTGTAGTTGAAATGATGTTAGAACGCACAAAGAAGGTTCTTGTTAAGAAAGGTAAAGAATATACAATGGATGGTGACCGGCTTGGTAATTTTAAGAGAGCTGCAGCCTTGGAATTAACTTCACCCGAAATGAGCTTACGTGGTTTTATGACAAAACATGTGGTCTCAATCTATGATATGATAGACCAACTCATTAAATTAGATTGTGATTCTGAAGCCGGTGATTGTCCGTCAGAATTAATCAATTATGACATGTGGCTCGAAAAGACCACAGACACGATTAATTATCTAATATTGCTCATTGCTCTACTTGAGGAGCGTAAGAGTGGTCAGGAAAAGAGATAGAACAGCGGACTATATTAAAAATAAAGATAAGATACTTGCCCAAAAGAAAATGCTTTATATGAAAAATAAAAAGAAAATTATAGAACGAATTTCTATATGGGCTAAAAATAATCGTAATAAAATTAATGTAAATAGACAAAAACGAGATATATCAATAAAATTTGAGGTTTTATCTCATTATTCTAAGGGCATACCCAAATGCATTTGCTGTGGAGAAAACATAATAAATTTTCTCACAATAGACCACATAAAAAATGATGGCGCAGCACATAGAAAACTTATAAAGAATCAAGGCGGTAGAATATTTTATCGATGGCTCAAAAGGAATAATTATCCTAAAGGCTATCAAGTTTTGTGTTTTAATTGCAATTGCGGTAAACAATTAAATTTTGGTATATGTCCACATGAAGAGATAAGAAAACGAATGAGGCTTAAATGAAGATTAATATATCAATAGATTTAGATTTTTTTCATAGAGAACTACAATCATGGGATTGGGGTCACGCTGAGGGTGATATATTTGCAAATTCAGCTTGGTTGGCACGTTATTGTGCTCTTGACCTTTATAAAGAAACCGATATATTAACATATGCCGATATCTTACCGACTAAATTCTTATCTAAATTAAAGCGATTGGGTTATATTTTTAATCACAATACTAAAATTGGTTATGATGTCAGCCATAGGTATGCATATAACTTTTTTCGTGAATATCCTGCCGAAGTGTTATATAATTTTGACGCTCATCATGATTTCGGTTATGCGTGCGATTATCCCTATGCCGACATTGATAATACTCAAATAAGTTGTGGTAATTGGGTAAGATGTTTACACACAAAACATCTAATTGATCGATATTATCATATTGCGCCTAAGCACGCTCACAAATGTCAATTTATAGAATTCAATGGAGCAACTACGGTAAATTGGGAAACATTTTTACGTTTTGGCATACACTGTCCGAGCGAAATAAATGCTATCTTTTTTGCTCAATCTCCAGAATGGGTTGCACCACATTTTGATTCTTATTTTAAGAAAATAATTGCTCAATGTAAAATTATGTGTAATTATAAACAAGATTGTTATACAATTCAGGGTTTGGTTGTTCGTAAACCACCCACACGCAAAGAAGCATTAAATCTTCACCAATCAAATAAAGATATGATAAAACGAATACAAAATAATATGATGTCAACAAAATAGGAGATTTATATGAGTTTTTGTAAATGTAAGGCATGGGAAGAAGGTAGGGATATGCCATGTGACGGAGATTTTCTTGCATGTGATAATTTGTGTGATAATATATTCTATGAATGCGATGAACGAATAAAATTGCCTGAGCCGGAGCCACAAAAAGAACAATGAACGGAGATAAGTGCAAGATTTGTATTTGGTATGAAAATGATGATATGAATTGTGAATATTGTAATAATCCAATATTAGCTTTTAAAGAAATGTTGTGGTACATATCACAATGTCCAATCTTAAGAAAACGAGATAAAGAACGTATAATGCGAGAAATAAATATTTAATACTCAACAGCATTATGCAATATAATATATGAGGACTTAATCATTGAGGAGAACATAATGTCTAAGGGTTATTGGAAAGTGTGGCTAATAGATGGAGATGTAATTAGCAACGAACACAATGTAAAATATAGATATGGTGATAAATTAGTTTGGTTAATCGCCATTATAGAAATCGATGAAATTGTATTAAAGAAAAAACATTTCTGGAGCAAACCACAATCTATCAATAAAAAAATTGAAATCGAAAAAATTACCAATATAATTCCATTAAGCTCAATACACTATATTGAATATGTTGATAAAGAGGAGAATTTCAGTGCATAGTAAAGCACGCTGTAATTTTTGTACATTAAAAAATATAAGAATAAGAGCCAAAAGAGCGAGGTCTAAAGTGGTGTTAGTATCAGAACAATCTGGTGTTTCTGTTTATGTGGTGCCCAAAAATGAAAAACTAAATCTTAAAGCACGTCGTAAAGACCAACCCGCAAAACAATTTAAAGCTTGGTTTATGGATATAAGCGACCATTGTATGTGTTAAACACACAAGGAGAATTTTGTTATGTCTGAAGATAAATCAGTGGTTATAAAATCAACTCGTTTCGTAAGACCTACCGCTATTAAAGAATATGCACACTCACAGCATAGAAAAGTATCAAAAGAATTCATTACAATGCTGGACGCAAAAATTAAAACTACCATTGATTCATATTGCCGTTCTAATAGTCTTGTTATGCTCAGACCATGAACGATACACACGATATAAATACTTTATCTATTAATGTTAATTTTGTTAATGAGTTATTAAAGCTTAATGGTAATGACTTATTAGATTTTAAAAAACAATGTTGTGATTTAGCTACTAAATTAGGAATAAATCTTCGACTTGCCGTTTTATTAAATACTGTAATAAAATCTAATGAGAAAAATATATTAAAACGTTACAATGTGTGAGGATAAAATGTTAGTAAATCGTGAAATATTAAAAGCCGAAATAATGAAAATTCTTAAAAAAGAAATAGAATCAGACGGCGCAGGTGATGCCAGAGCTGCAGAAGCCATTTTATCAATATTAGAAAATTTATTTGGTATTTCGTATTCGGAGAATTAACAAATGATGCAATTATTTCCTTCTATAATTTTAGGATTGAGCCTTGGAGCATCTCTTATCTATTTTTATAATGGAGATATTGCCCATGGTTTATATTGGTTTTTCGGAGCCGGAATCACTTTTACGGCTACTTTTCTAATGTGAGG
>Ga0172381_10003244_pt1 | contig 17352 bp, 28 predicted proteins | sample Leawel6488metaG_FD_119754 | JGI IMG/M metagenome (GOLD analysis project Ga0172381, IMG submission 119754) | Leachate microbial communities from a municipal landfill in Southern Ontario, Canada - Leachate well 64-88 metaG | ecosystem: Engineered > Solid waste > Landfill > Unclassified | place... | reverse complement strand
TTATGAGCTTTAATAGCACTATCATTTAGTCCCTTTACTGTAAGGTCTTGAAAATCATTATTAAGGTAAAATTCTTTTTTATTAAGGTATAAATAAGTATTGTAAGTATTTTTAAGCCTAAAATTATATCCCATAATTTTAGTCTTTTTAGCTTTTCTATCTATAAGACAAATTGAATCTCTTTTTATATAGAGAATGTCTTTGTCATTTATATCGTTAATTACAGAAAATTTTTTTCTGATTTTTATTAATTCATCTAAATACCTTACAATTAATTCAGAATTTTCTTTCATTATCTTTCCAATAGCAATATGCCTTTCAAGTTTATTAAAACTCTGTAATTGACATATCACCTTGTTTCTTAATAAATTGTTTTGTTTAATTATAGAAAATCCGCAGTCTTCAATATCATATTCATTTAACTCTATATTTTTCAAAAATACATGTGATTTATTAAGGTAATTATGTTTCTTATAGAGAATCATAGCGATCCTTTCAAATCTTAAAAAAATAAAGTATTAGAATGTTATTTACACATCCTAATACTTTAATTCTTTAGTCACAATAGATATAATGCAACCATGAGGAAAGAGAAGTCACTAAATCCTTCTCTTTTTCCTTCCCAAAAAATACCCCAGTTCTAATATTAATACCATATGACATACATTGGGATACTTCCCAAATTATTCCTTCTAAAAAGGATTTTCTTTCAAAGTTCAAATCTCTATCTGGTCTTTCTTCTACTTCTTTTTCATTACTTAAAGAATCTAAGTATGCAATATAGATATTTACTTTCGATTCTTTAATAGATTTAAAGGGATAGGCTTTTGAATTCTTTATTTTATCAAAGAAATCACTTAGTCCATCAGCACTTAAAATTATCGTATTAATTGTCAAATCTTTATTGCAGGGAATTGTTGGAAGAATTAAAGGTAATGTTCCATACAGAGAATTTCCATGCCTACAAGTACCTATTAGACACTCTTTATATTCTTCATACATTTCTCTTGAAATGAAAATATATGGGTCTTCAGTTGAGGTAAACTTGTTACTAGAATTATTTTCTTCTGAGACTCTTTTCTGTCGAGTAGTCATCTGGGGTAATTTGTGAAATATTGGTACTGGTTTACTTTCAGTATCCATATCAGTATAAAAGTCTCTAAACACTCCATTTTCAGGATCTCTTAATACTTTTTCAATAACGCTTTTGCCGCTTCCACTTGGACCCATTAGAACCAGAAAGTTAATAGTATTCATGGTATGCCTTTCTTTTTATTTATTTGATAGAACTTTACTACTTTAAATACACACCAGTATTCTTTTTTTGTTCTGCAAAATAAGTTGCTAGTTTCTTAAGCCCTTTAAACATCGAATTGAACTTAAGTCTCTGTAACATGTATTCTCTAATTTCATTTAGACTTGCAAACGTCCAACTCTCAGCTACTTGTATTGCCGTTTTAGATGAATGCCATCTGGTATATACCCCAATAATTTTTTCATTATTAAGATATGCAAAATGAAAAGTAGATTCTGATAATAGTTGTTCGTCTAGAGTTTTTAAGTGCCAGGTTTTCCAAATTTTTAGAAAATGACTTCCTACATAAAATGCCATATTACTTTCAGCTAAATTTTTTACAGTTACTCTATACTTTAATTCATCTATTGAAGTATTATTAAAATAGTCTTTTTTAATACCAAGAAGATTAAAATTTGTTACTGAAATTTTATTTAATTTTCTAAATTTCATTGGTTAGCCTACTTTCTGAATTAATTAAAACATAATGCAATTCACGGAATTCTTTAACTGTACGATATTTATTTAAAGCTAGACTTGCTAGGTTATCGCATTCTGCATTTAACCTTAAGTCTAAATCTATGACATCTGGTTGGTGTCCTTTAACCCATTTGAATGTAATTTTTAATTGAGGGTTATTTTCTAATAGATCAAACATTTCTTTCCATAGTATATCGTTTTTAACTTCTCCTCCGAATACATTCTTCCATCCTCTTTCTCGCCAATCATGCATCCAACAACTAGTTCCTCTAGTAACATACTGGCTGTCAGTTACTACTGTAATATGTACCTTTTTCTTACCCTTACATATTTCAAGTAATCTTTTAATTCCCTGGATTACACCAATTAATTCTGAATGATTATTAGTCCAGTCCTTTTTACTTTCAGTAAATGTTTCTAAAATTCTTCTAATGTTATTAGAAGTTCTTTTTACAATAATATAAGCATAAGAACCATACATGTCCTTAAGCTTATTTGTTTTACCGTTATTTAGAGTTGCTCCATCATTATATAAATAATATATATTCTTAATATCAATTGATTTTTTGTTACATAGTTTAACTACATATTCTGAATTTTCTTTTAAGTATTTTTTAGTTTTTTCATATTCTACTGGATCTGCTAAACATCCATAGTAATAATACATTTTCTTTTTTACTTTAACTATTTTTCTAGCAAAAGGAATTCCAATTCCTTTTTCTATTATAAATTCTCTTGTCTTAGTTATTAAATCAAATTTTATCATTTCCATTTTTCTATTATCCTACTTTCTATTTAATTCTTTTATCCCTATTTCTCTCTTAACTGTTCCTATTTGTCAAGACATATCAAGACAAACTAAAACTCGTCATAATACTTATTAATATAAGTACTCGAAGTTCTGTAATCGGTGGAACTTTCCGATATAGGTAAACCTATTTAAATTATGCTATAGAGAGATTTAAAATATTAATTGCAGCATTATGATCTCTATCGAGTTTCATACCACAGTTATGACATTTAAATATTCTTTGGCTTAATTTAAGTTTAGTTTTACCTTTTTTTATAGTCCCACATTCATTACAAGTTTGGCTAGTGCCTCTGGGATTGACGATAAGTAAAACCTTATCGTATAGTCTAGTTTTGTAACTTAAAAGTGTTTTCCATGTATAAAACATGCCTTCATTAATCATTCTTGCAAGCTTGTGGTTTTTATTCATATTAGAAGGTTTAAGATTTTCTATAGCAATATGATCATAATTTTTAATATAATATTTAGAAACATAATGTAAAAAATTTCTTCTAATATTAGCCAGTCTCTCATATATATGAGTAATCTTGGTTTTCAATTGCTCATATTTTTTTGATAGATACCATGTTTCATTGGCTAATCTTTTTTTAGAAGATATTTTTTGTAATTCTTTAAGTCTCTTATAAAGTCTAGAATATTCTTGGTAATTTACTAATTTTTTCCTTTTCTTAAAGGTAAAAGTTTTTCCGTTGCTGTCAGTAGCAAATGCTTTTATACCCCAATCTATTCCTATTTTCTTTTTAGTTTTTTCCAACTTATAGGGATTATAGCCTAACTCATAAGAGATAGAAATATACCATCCATATGTATTGTTAGAAATAGTAATTCTTTTAATTTTTTCTTCACCTGTATAATATTTAAATTTATCTATATATAGCTTTATAGGAATATTTATTTTTACTATTTTTAATAAACCACTATCAAATCTAAAATTACTATCATTTTTTCTATGTATAGTAAAGGACTTTCTAGAATATCTTTTAGATTTAAACTTAAGTAATTTTTGTTTCCTGTGTGATTTAATAGCTCTTTTAAGATCTTCACTACACCTATCTTCTACTTGAGATGGTGTATTATTTAGGATTTCTTTAAATCTAGAGTCTATAATATTGCCATCTTTATTAGTAATTTTATTTTCTTTTAACATTTTTCTGTAAACTTTTTCACAATCATAATGACTTAATTTTTCTTTATTATATAAATTAACCATGAAATTATATATAAATCTTTTAGCATTAATTAAGTTCTTTAAATTTCTTTCTAATAGATTACTAGGATTAATTTTTATTTTTTCTGTAATTAGCATATGCAATTCACCCCCTTTCTTATTGTAATAATACAGTTTAAGACTTTCTAAGAAAATTAAAAATTTAAAATTACAACTTTCTAAGAAAGTTTTAAAGAGTAGTGTCAGTTAAATACTCCTATTTTAAATAAATTCCTTAAAGTCCTCTTCTTGTGGTTCAATATAATCTTCTGTTATTTTAATATATGCAAACTTATTACCCCTAATAAAAGCAGCATATGTATAATCACCATACCAGCAACCTAAGTTTAAAAAAATTTTATTATCTTTTTCAATAAGTGATGGAATGTGAGTATGCCCTAGTATATATAGTTTATAATTATCAGAAGTTGCAGCATAGAACTTTTCCATATATTTCATTATATTATTATAATACCATTTTACACATGAATGTAATACTGTTCGAAGATCAATTCTAATAATTTTAGAAAGATAGTATAATATAAGATCGGGTATTCTTGCAGTTATTATACTATTGTTGAAATGCTTATCAATTAAGTCACCATGAGTTGCAAATATTTTCTTTTCCGTATCAATAAATGATTTAGAAATATGATCAAAAAAATTCTGTAATACTATTAAATAATGAAATGGAACACTTGATTCTCTAACTAAATTATCCCAACTAGTTCCATTCCATACTCTTAAACATTTTAAGTCTGTATTGTAAACTATTTGTCCCTCAATAGGAACTAAGAGTGTTTCATTTGTAGTCCTATGTATTACACTGTTTTTTAGTTCATTTTGATTTAAGTCTATATCCCTCTGGTATCGCATATGATTACTAATCCCTTATATTCTAATCTAAAAAAAAAATGCTTATTAAACTTCTTTAATCATATCGTGAATTTTAATTTGACTCGTCTGAAGTGTAGAATTATGAAAGCTTTTCATCGCGAGCAACATAATGTTACTAGCTATACGACCAGTTGCAAGCCCTAATGCATACAAACCCATTTTATGATATAACATTCCTGCACATTTACTACACAGTTCACCATTAGTGCAAAACAAAGGTGATCTCAAATTTACAATTCTTCCAATGTAACTATCCATCGCATCAGGGACTAGCATTATTAATTTATTACCCTCTAAAATATATCTGTAATTAAATAGACTTTTATTATCACTAGTAATAGCTATTTTTATAGTTTTCTTTGTACCACAATCACTTTTACTATTTTTATCTAGCATGACAGTTTGAAATGCAGAACAGAACTGCTTAAACAAATATCCACCTTCAGCAGTCTCAACACCGCGTGAATATGAGCCTTCAATAGATAAATCAGCATATTTATATAAATTTTCTTTCTTAATACCAGTAGCTAAATTATCTAAACAAACATGGTATTCACCAGGTTTATCCATATCCTTTATAGCACCACGCATAATTGATTGATTTTTATATATGTTATCAAAATCTTTAGCCCCCCCAGATAAAAAAGTTTTCATAGCTGGATTAGTAGCTAATTCTTTTCTAGCTATATCTAATAATTCTTTTTCAATTTTAGATATTACCATAGGGTTTCTTTTTTCAATTTCTACTTTATATTTTTCAAATAATTCTTTTTTTGCTTTCTTAATTGCAGGTAATTCTATTAATACTCCAGTGTTAATAGTAGATGAAAAATAATAACTACATGAAAATCCAAACCAGTTCATTTTATCTATATAAATAGCAATATCTTCTGTAGTAATAACATCATCTAGTAATAACGCTACTATTTTCTCATTTAGACTTCTTACAGTTTTAACATCAAAAGCTTTGTTTACATATCCTAAGTGTTTTATAATATTTGGGGAAAAGACAAACATGTTAAAAAAATATCTTCCTACTGTAGTAGTAATAGCTTTATCATTTCCCATTTTACCTTCAGGTAATGTAAATTTATCAAGATAATTTATTCTTGGTGGAACATCTTTTCCATCAGGGTTAAATGAGTATGTAAAGGTATCTTCTATGAGTTTTTTATTTACATCTTCGGGTTTTAAGGAAAATAAAAAATTAAGATCTGCTTCTTTAATCATATGAAACATAACCTTTCTATGTGATAAAATATTATTTAAATGTTAATATACTAAAATAAAATATAAAAAGATCCTATTAGATCTTTTTATATTTTATCTTGTTAAAGAGAGCATATTATATTATGTATTGATTCATTACCGCCACTGTCAATAATTCTACAAAGTTTATCTAAATCACAAGTGCTAATTAGATATGCAAACTTAATGCTTTTCTTTATTTTAGTTGGGAAAAAATTTTCATACTTGTTTTTGAAAAAGTTTATTGCTTTTTCATCATCTGTTTTTTTAAGGACTATACTATCTTGAAGCCTAAATATAAATGAACTTTTATTTCTACCATCATAGCCTAGAACAGCAGCTAATGAATCTTTTAATATTCCTTCACCATTATTCATAATAAAATTCTTTAGCAGTTCCACACATTTTGAAGTATTAGCAATTTCCTCAAACCCAAGTTCAAAAATATATTTTACCATAGTTATTTACCCCATTCTTTTAACTATCAATCTTATAAAAATAATATATATTTATAAACCCATATGATTATTCAATTATATATTTTTCAAAACTTATAATACTTTCAACATGTTTTTGTCGAGTTTCTAAATCTGATAATAGTAATTTATAAAATGGATAAACTTCTGAAAATAAAATCCCTACAATTCTGTACCTGGCATTTTCAGCCTGTAATACCATTCCAACTTTATATTTACCATTAGACATTTTTAAAGCAATCTTATTTTTTAATTCTTTAATAACATTATGGTTTGTGATAAGTAAATCAATCAATTTACTAACTTCTTTAGGAACAATATTTTCTTGTAGCTTAATATCATAGATTTCAAATACTTGGTCTTCAATTTTAAGTAGCTTGGCCATCTTTCTTTTTCTTCTTTTTTATATATTTACTTGGGATAAAATCAGTACTAACTAGCTCTAAAAATTCAAAGTATGTTGAATGAACTACCGTTATATTTTTAGTTCGTAAATTTTCAATGTCTATCCTATAATAAGGAAAATGCAGCCAATACCTAACATCTGTTACAATATAATACTCTACTTTATTTTTTAGCTTACGTATTAAGTAATCACCAATTTTAAATTCACTCATTAATTTACAAATCTTTTTTCCTATTTTTTCTATTTCTAAATGTTTTAATCTAATATTTTCTAAATGATTTACAACTTCTGGTGGAAGAGTTTTTTCTAATGTTTCAGGTATTTTTTGAGTGTCAAAAATACAATCATTAACTTTGTAAAGCATAATTGCTTCCCTTATTTTATAGTATATTATTTTTTTTGTTAGTTATAAATTTAACTAATAATTAACGTTTAGTATTAGGAAGGATAATTCTTTATCATGAAACTTAAGCTAATTCTGTTTGTAATTTTAATTATATTACTTAGCACAGAACTATTTGCAATTAAAATTTTACCTGCTAATAGTTTGGTAATTAGTAAAAATACAACTGAAAAGTATTATATGTTAACTGAAGAAGAAATGTTATTATATACTGATAAAGTAAATAAATTAGAAAAAGAAGAAGAAAAGGTTGTGTTACTAAGAGAAAAAATAAAACTATTGGAATCCAACCAGGAACTTTTAAATAGTTTTGTTAAGGTATTACTATCTGAACGAGAAACATATTTAGGGATAATAGATGAGCTAAATAAAAATTTAAAGAAAAGTACCGAGATTAAAAAAAGATCTAGAGTAAATCTTATTACTAAGAATCTAATAGGTATTGTGGGATTATTAAAGATTTTTAAGGTATTTTAACATAGGGAAAAATATATGTTTTTAGATAACCTAATTGTCTTATATGAAAAACAATTATCCACAAAAGAACGTAAAGAAATAATAACTACAGCCATTTTTTGTGAACTTTAGTGACAATATGTGAAATTTCGTGAAGTTTAAAGCATATTGTAATTATATATTATTTTAATGTGTATTATATCTTAATATGAAGGGGGAAAGTGAACGTAGTACTAGTAGTAGTAGTAGTAGTCCTAATGTAAATGTATTTCTATATGAGAATCAAAAACCAAGATTTTCATTAATGCATTTATAAAAAAGTCATTATGTTCTTAATTAAGTAAATAATGACTTTAGTCGGCAAGCTTATCCGACTTAACATACGTCTATATGGCGTAGAAATGAAAAACATATTGTAGTATAAATGAATTCACAGAAATTCACTATAATATGAAGCAAATAAAAGATGATGATTTTGGAGATAATAACTACAGTTATTAACTATAACTATTTTTTGTGAACTTTATTGACAATATGTGAAATTCAATGAAACATATTATAAGAAAGCAGATAATAACTATTCCTAGTTTAAGAAAATTTCCTTTAATTGATAAAACACATGTACAAAAAGCAATTCAATTTTTTAAACATTGTCCTAAAGAACATAAAGCTGAACTACGTAAAAATATAAAATTAAAAGCTAAACAGTATAAAATTGAAGTTGATGAAGATTCATTAAAATAAAAAATACCTTACCAGATTTTCCTGGTAAGGTATTTTTTATGTATTGTATATATAGTTTAGACATATATAATTATATAGTAAATAATAAAAAGGGGGAACTTATGTTCTTTCATGGCTCACCAAAAATATTAATGGAATTAGTTCCTTTCCAGGCTAGGGGGATTATTTCCAGTGAATGTCAGAAAGGTATTTACTTGACGGACACTTTCTTACATGCAGCACTGTATGCTGTGGGAAAATCACTAAAAGGAATAGCCCATTTTGCAGTAACTTCAACTGAACTATTAATAGTTGGGGGTTTTGAAGTAGAAAATGGGTATGTATACTTTTGTAATGTCGTTCAAGAAAATGTTAGTTTCATAGGGAACGGACAGTACATTTCCTATGAAAAAATTGTACCTAATAAAGTAGTATCAGTTTTAAAGCAGGACATACAATGCTTTACTAGGCGATTTGAATCTTTAGAAGAAATTAAAAAATATCTAAAGATTATATAAAAGAAACCAAAAGTTTCTTTTATTTTTTTTTATTTAACATATAAGCATATATTATTATATTACAAGTTTATTTAATGAAAGGTAGTTATATGAAGTGTCAAAGATGTAATTCAACGTTTATTATTACTGCCGGAGGGAAATGTAGCGATTTATTTAATGCTGAAATTATTTACGATAATGGTAATAAATCTCACACCCTCCAAGGTTATGTTCCAAGAAACCTTGGAATTGGTGGCGATGATTATATGGAAATCAAATATTGCGGGAGTTGCGGACAACTTCAAGGAAAATTCCCTCTCAATGAAACAGATATTATTCCAATGGTAAATCCTGATGATCCTGAATATTCATAATTAAAAAAAAACAACTATAGAAATATCTATAGTTGTTTTTTTTTTTAATAATTTATATTTTCCCAACTATAATATATCTCTCATTGTCATTAAAAGCCACTACTGATCCTGATATAGAGACACACTGATCTTTAAATGAACTACTAGATGATTCCATTTTTAGTAAATTCATTAGATATTTCTCAGGTTTAAGTAATGTCCAAGCTTTAGGATCACAGCCTGAGAGCAATAAACTCATAGTTGTGAAAAACTCACCCTCTTTAATATCATCATATTTTTTAAACATTGGAAATTCTAGTTTCTCTCCAAGTATTCCAAGCATAATAAATTTTTGTGTATTGTCAATCTGTATAATTTTTCCTTCACTTGTAAAAACGTGTGATATAGTATTACCATCACTTGCAAGAATGTCATTCATTTGATTTTCAGAATCAGGTTGCAGTTTTATATAAAATGTTGTACTTGGGGTATTAGCTCCAATAAAACACCGTCCTGGAAGAAGTTCATCATATGTTCTAATTATTGGAAAAGTAAAGGAAAAATGATGAATTGCCATAACTTTTTTAATCTCCTGTAATAAAAAATTTTTAAACCTATTAAATTAATAATATATATTTAAAATAGAAGTTGTAATTTAGAATTACAACTTCTATTTTAAATATTTAGATATACTGGATATAACTACTTTTCATATAATATGGCATTTACTAAGTCATGCCATTCATTAGGGTATGCAATTCTCATATCAACTGCAGCAGAGAATCTTCTAAAATCTATTGAACTACTAGGATTTTTTATCATGGACTTCTCTATATATTCTAATACCTCTTCCTTTATAGCTAGACTTACTGTTGGATTTAAATATTTTAGTAAATGCTTTATATTTGCTAAAAATTCTTTTTCAGTAAAATCAACATTAATAGAAGGTATTCTTGACATTATAGCTGTATTAATTTTTTCTTTATTTGTAATGATGATAATCTTTCCAGTAAATTCAAATTTTGAAGGAAGACTATTTACTGATTGATCATTTCTTGCAATATCAGGCATAGATATGATTCTAATAGGATATGAATCTAAAGCAGCTTTTAAGAGATTAATGACGTTTATATCTTCTAATGCTGAGTCAAAATCATCAAAAACAGAAATTTTTCCATTAAACTCGTATAATGTACTATATATAATCCTAATATTATCAGCTTGAGATGCGCTAGAGCCTTTTGTAATTGTATAATCTAGATTTGGCTTTAACCCTGCAAAATAAAGAGTTCTTCTTACCATATAGGTTTTCGAAGTACCTGGCTTGCCATAAAGAACTAATCCCTTAGTTATATTATTAATAACATTAGTAATATTATTAATTATTACTCTATAACTGCTAAATGCTTCTTCATCTTTTTTTTGATCTTTAAAAAGAAATTGATTAAGTTTATCTTCTGAGGTTGTACTAGCATAATTTGAATCATAATTAGCTTTTATTTCATTATACACCCATCTTAGAAAGAAAAAAGCAGTTATAGATTGTATAATTAATGCAAACCCCAATATTAATTTTTCATATATATTTGCGGCTATACTTCCAAAATTCTCTTTTAAAAACATACCACCAGAAAATTTTACTGGAGAAATTTCTGTTGATTCATTAATAAAACTTTCTGAAGTTAAAAATTCATATAAATCTTTATTAAAAAAATTTACACTTGATATATATTCATTAGAATATATAGTTTTTTCAGGTTGCAATTTATTATTATAAATTACCATGCCATCTATCTTAGTCCATTTAGTATCTGAACTTAGAAATTCAAGCATAAATATTTTTTTAATCTTAAATATTATTCTGACAAAATTAAGTTTCTTATTAGAGCTATTTAATCTACTTCCAGCTTCTACTATTTTAATATCTTTAAATAATTTTCCACTTTCAGATTTTTTTATTATAGCTAGTAGTGGGTGTTTGCTTACTTGAGCTTCAGTTAAGTAAAACGGAGTTTCTAGTTTGTTCATATGTTTCTATGTTCCTTGTTAAGATAGTATAACTACAGGTATGGATTTTCAGTTGTAGGAAAACCGACAAATTCATGAAATTTTTCACCTGAAATTCCATATTTAGGTTTTCTATATTCTTTATATCTAAAGGCCTTTACATTAAATTGCTTTTTAAAAGTACTAATTATTTCATTAACTAACCTTTGCTCACTATTAAATGGCCCGTGAATACCTCTGTATGACCCCCATGAATTTTCAAAATGGTAAAATACGCCACTATTATTTTCAAATACTAAAAATGTATGAGTCTGATTATTGTCAGCTTTCATAAAATAGGTTTTAAATTGTAATATGTCTTTAGTAAATGTACTAAAAAAATATCTTTCTAATTCTACTTGATCCCAACAGACTCCCCATTTATTTTTTATTAATTCGTCAGGACTTTGTAATTTATATTTATTCCAGAATTCTTTCTCAGAGTCTGGACCATCAAAGTCTTTATCAGTATATTTTCTAATTTTATTATCAGTACCTAGCCAACCATATTGAATGTTGTTTGCCATGTAATCTAGTAGATCTGTTGGATCATTAATAGATTTTCTAATTTCAAAAATTTCGTTTTCTTTTTCATTTAGAAACATCATAAAGATTTTTTCCTTTGTAAGAAAGTAATAAATATTATCTTTTTGTTTTTAATTATAAGTATATATTATTTATTTAATGTACCTATAAAATCTTAATAAACTTAAAAAGGATGAAAAATACTATGCAATTTTGTTTTAACAGTTGTGTAAAAAAAGAATGTATTAATTGTAAACATCTAGTAATTTCTAAAAATGAAATCAGTGAAGATAAAGTTGTAATAAGTTGTAATGCTATACGGATTGCGTTAATTGTAAATGATAAAGATGATGGGAAGAAACTTCTTCTTCAAAAAGCAAAACTCTGTAATGAATTAGTAAAAGAATTTGGAGAATTCACTTTATTTACATTAGAACATAACAAAGTAGAAGCTTACCTAAAAAGTGGAATTGATGAAGATGTTTTTGGAATCAATGTTATTTTAGTTGATATTAGAAAAGTTAACTATAAAGAATTCATTTATCTTATGAAATTTTCTTATGCTTTAGATGAAGAGATAAATATTCCTGTAATTACAATTGATATAAATGATTGCAAGATAATACCTATCAGTGAAGAAGAATTACATGAGTTATACAATAAGACCTATAACTATATAGCTGAAAAATGGGCTGGAAGAGTTTTACTCAACAGTCAGTATGGAACACTTCCAGATAATGATGAATTTGTTAATCATAAGTATGAGAACTTAACAGAACTAGTAAAAGCTCTTAATACACCAGAGTGTTGGAGGAATAAAAGACAACCTCCAAGTACGTATTTTAATGAACTTCTATCAAATCAATTAGAAAAAACTATTAATAAACCTATTACTGGACAGATGAGAGAATATAAAAAGAATCCTAACTTACAAGAATATTGGAATGGAGAAAGGTGGAACCTTTTAAAATGAAGACGAACACTATAAACATTCCTATTGGACAATTACTTGTACCGCCATTATTTTGCACAAGTAATTGTCCAAATAGTAGTGAAATAAAAATAAGTATAACACTATTAAAATGTGATGGGCAAGAAGTCAATCGTAAAAAATATGATAAACTGTTTAAAATAATTGGAGAAAATTATGGCAAGGGTAATGGTGTAACTACCTTTAATCTTCCAAATTTACGTTCAGGCACAGAATATTATTATATAGTAAGTACATAATTAAAGGATTTTTATGGATAACTTTCAAGTAAAAAATATTCTTATAGATGTTCCTAGACTAGATTCTTCTCAGTTAGCTGTTACGGCTAGTCCAACAAGTCCCTCAGCTAAAGGTGTAACCGTGTTTGAAACTAATCTATGGAAAGAATGGGAAGCTAGTTTAAAGACAAGTGATCCACCTAAAATATTAAATGTACCACTAACTAATGGTACTGAAACAATTGCAATTATTCCTACGCTAGATGATAGAACTAAGACTTTTCCAAATCAAATAGCATTAGCAGTTAATAATTATAATCTTTTGGTAAAAGCTTTAGATTTCTTGAAAGAAAAATATCCTGAATTAACAATGGGTATTATGTCCCTTTTTAATGAAATAGAAAAAGAAAAAAAGAAGCTTAAAAAAGGTAGTAAATAAAATTTATAAAGAAAGGCTAGGGCTGTATGATTCGTGTTAATTGGAATACGACTGTTGAAAAATTAAAAAATGTAATTAGTTATACTCAAATTGAATTAATTCAAAAATGTCCAAATCTTAAAGATTTTGTAGATATTATTTTTATGTCACAAGAAGAAGCTGATATATTAAAATATGTAATTGGTAATCATACAAGGTCTGCAATTAAATACGATGCAATAGAACGTACTGTGCGTATGGAATGCTGGACGTTTAATGACAGCCAGACGTATGTATTAATTTCTGACTGGGAAAAATAAAATTAATAACTTAATGTAAAGCTTATAAGCTTAAAACTGGAGAAATTATGGACAGGCAGGTCGATCTCACTCATGATGAAATTGTCCGGATTCTTGGCTGGTTTGACCATGCTGAGGATTGGGTTGCTGAACGTGGAGGGAAGATGTCCAATGATGACGAGGCTTTGAAAGCAAAACTCGATAATTATTGCATTTGAAATTTAATATAAAAAAGGGAATGTAGTTGTAAATAAAATAAAATTAATAACTTACTATATCTTACAAGGTATAGTAAGTTATTTTTTTATAGTGTATTAAAGAAAAGAATGGTTACATATTATTAGTATGTCTTGGAATATTAATGAAGGGCAGGTTAATAAAATGGAGATTTGTAAAAAATGCAAAAAGACAATTAATATTGATAAAATGAGTTTTGATGAACTTACAGTCTATGCAATAGACTGTAACTGTCCCTCTCTACCTTTTCCTAACACCGTTCTTGTTGGAAAAACAAAGAATGGGATTGAAAGTGCAATAGTTTCTAAATCTGCGGCAATATTTGGCTGTAGGATTTTAAAATTTGTAGAGTAAATAAAAAGTCAATAAGGAACCCTATTTCAAATAGGGTTTTTTTTAACTAATAAATTATCTACCTATTATAAATATAAAAGGAAAACTTTTCTATGTTCCTAGAAAGCAATAAATTATTTTTTTTGAAACCAGACTACTCGGATGCTAATTATTATAAACAGGATAAACCTTGTAATTTCTTAGTAAAAAATAAAAAGCATATTCTTAAGTTAACTAATGGTAAAGCATTAGATATTGGCTGTGGGTCATGTAGAAACAGTATTTATTTAAAAGATAATTTTAATATGTCAATAGATGCGTTTGATAGTGAACCTATTAGTAAAACTTATTGTAATGATTTAGGTATAATTTCAGAAATTTCAAATGTTAATAAATATAAATATGAAAAAAATCATTATGATATTATATTATGCTTTTATATAACGCAGCATATAAAGCCTATAGATCAAGAAAAACTTTTTCTAAATATAAAACAATCTTTAAAAAAAGATGGGTTATTATTTTTAGGGTTATATTATGAATACAATGGTAAACCTACCTATGCTATAAACAAAGATAAGATTAAAAGTATAATAGATATGAAACTACTAGATGAAGGACAATTTGAAAAAGCTAATGGTAGTAAAAAATTTATTGATTTACTGTATAAGAATTAAAAAAAAAAAATACTCCTAATTTTAAGGGTATTTTTCGGAACGATGCTAACTACTGGCAACTAGACAAGCTAGTCTTGGGAATAGCTTCGCGTGTTCCTAATTCAATAGCTAGTAGGAGAGCCAGCCCCACTATTTAATCCTTTCCGCCCCTACCATCTCAGAGGGAACTATTGAACTAATTAAATAATATATAATTATACTTTACTTTGTTACAGCGTTAATATTTGAATGAAGAATAGATAATAAATTAGTTGATGGTATAAGAAATTTATTTAAGTGAAAATTATCCAAAAGTTTATGTACTCTAATGAATCCTTTATGGATCTGATTTATCTTACAGCTTTTAATTTTTCTACAATGGACTCCAATATTTTTAATTTCACCGGAAATATCATAATATCTTTCACCAATTTTAGTAACTATATGTGAATAGCCATATTTCTTTATTTCCTCTTTTGCAGTAAGTTGTTTTACATCTATAATTAGATATCCTTTACTGCAAGGAAATGTTGTTTTTAACATTAAATAAAAATATGCACAATTTCCATTTAAGTATATATCATATACTAGATTTTTTAAATTTTTATTTTTTCCATAAAATAGTTTAATGAATTTTAATACCTTTATTTGTAATATCTTATTATTCATATACAATTTCTTTTCTTTTCTTTAGTAAAAAAATAATATATAACTATTTTTTAACTTAATAAATAAGGTTAATAAAAAAATCCCTATAGCACTTAAGCTATAGGGATTTTTTTATTAATCACAAAATATATTACCATCATAATATAGTTCTATAGCATTTTTGTAGAATGCAACTGCTTCTTCATCTACAGGTAAGAAATTGTGACTGTCTACACCTACATCAAATCCATGTTTTTTTACTTTACACAATCCATGTACATGACCATATAGATTAAATTTTTCAAGATCACATTTTAATGGTTCATGACATAAATGTACTTTATTGTAGTTTATATTTATGTCATAGCCACTTTCTTTTATACTTGCAAATCCTAAATCTAATAGGTATTTTTTGAATTGTTCAAAATCATTATTATGATCCGCTAGCATATCTTTAATTTCATAATTTCCTAGAATTAAAGTAACCATACATTTTATATCTTTAATTCTATTATAATTACCGAAATCACCTAAGTGAAATAAGTGTTGATGTGGTTTAATTTTTACATTTATATTATCTATAATAGTTCTATCCATTTCCTCTGTAGATAGAAATGGCCTACGGAATAGCTTTAAAACACGCTCACTTCCAAAATGAGTATCAGATGTAAAAAAAAAGTTAGATCCTAATGTCACAACATTCATATTTTTTTCCTTATGCAATTAGTATTACCATTATCACATATTAGCTTATTCCCAGGGTTCTATTTTAATACCCATTTTTTGTGCTGTACTTACAATCTTATCTTCACTTGATACATTATTAGATAATGTGTCAGTACTACTCTCAATTTCATCTATTCTATTATCTATTCGCTGTATTGCATTATCATTACTAGTAATTTTATCCTTAATAGGATTACTAGTTTCATTTGTTGCATTTAAAGTGTCTTTTACTTTTTCATTTAATTTACTAGTATCATCTTTAATCTTATCTATTTTTTTTCTATCTAGAATAGGCATCAAAATAAATTTGCAAGCTAAAAAAGCCACTAGTAAAAGAATAAGTGCAGAGCCAATATAAATTAATTCAGGTGGAAAATTTACTACCATAATAAGAGTCCTTTCAAACATTGTAAAGTGCTATATGTTTGTTTAAGTAAACTTTTTAATTACAAGATAATCATATATTATTTATATAAGCCTCAAATCTTAATATTCATATAGGAGATATTTTGTGATTAAAAATCCAATGGTATGTTTATCAGCATTTAACTTGGAATATCAAAATGCAATTAATTGGGGGTTTAATAAAGAATTATTTGCACTTGAAATTAAGAAGAATATTGCTTATGTAAAAACAAACCCTATGTTTAATATATTTACTAATAGTGAACTTAAAGTAATTGAATTTGAAATTGATGTTATGATAGAAGAATTTCTTAAGTTTAATGTAAGTTTTGATACACCAATTAGAACAATTCATCTTAGTGAAATACGAAAACTTTTTAAGACTCGGGGATCAATGTTTACATTCTATGAACTTTCAAGAATGACCATTAAATTTCTTGGATTACTAGCTTGGATTTCTCCCAATGATATGATGAAAAAACTTGGCATGTATTTGTTGTCTATTAAAAAATAATTTATAAAAAGGAAAGATGTCATGAAATATAGTGAATTTTTAAAAGAAGCAAAGTCGCCTACAAGTAAAAAAATGCGAGTAATGA
>Ga0172381_10003242_pt1 | contig 17359 bp, 14 predicted proteins | sample Leawel6488metaG_FD_119754 | JGI IMG/M metagenome (GOLD analysis project Ga0172381, IMG submission 119754) | Leachate microbial communities from a municipal landfill in Southern Ontario, Canada - Leachate well 64-88 metaG | ecosystem: Engineered > Solid waste > Landfill > Unclassified | place... | reverse complement strand
GCAGCCGGCATTTGCAAGGATCTCTGAAATGGGTATAAGATACAGCGCATTACCGGGTCATACGATGGAACTTGCCGATGCGCTCAATCATGTATTATCGGAAAAATGGACCGCATTGAGAGGCCTTGCCATAGCATCTTTCGGGATAAGCTCATTAAAAGCTTCAGACGAAGACGAAGCAATGCTTAAACAGTTACAGCGCAGCGCAGTAATGAGAGACCCCACAATGGCAGCTGCAACGCTCGTAGGCGCACAGTCAGAAGCAATGGTAAATGCCGCAAAGAACCAGGGTACCGGTCCTGTAATGGCTTTTGCCGGACTGAATATGGCAAGCCAGGCGGGCGGGATGAATGCACAGAGCCTGTATGCTATGGGCGCTTCGCAGCCTAAACAGGGGACTGTTGATACTGACAGCTGGACATGTTCATGCGGTGCAGTCAATAAAGGCAAATTCTGCACCGAATGCGCAAAACCAAGACCTGTCGATATAGCTGGCTGGACATGCTCATGCGGTGTCATAAACAAAGGCAAGTTCTGCATGGAATGCGGAAAACCCAAACCTGCAGGAGCAAAATTATATAAATGTGACAAATGCGGATGGGAATTAAAGGAAGGTATGGCTGCTCCTAAATTCTGTCCCGAATGCGGAGACATATTCGATGATTCCGATATCGTTAAATAGGTGATAGTCAATGGATGATGAAATAAGAGCTAAGACAAAGGAAGAAACGGACAGGAAATGTCCGTCATGCAGCGGTACTATGGATTTTGATCCTGAAACGGGAGGCCTTGCATGCCCATACTGCGGTCATAAACAGGAAATACCGATAAATAAAGAAGCGGTAAAAAAAGCTGTGGAGAAGGATTTTCTTTCTGAAGAGACGAAAGAAAACTGTGACTGGGGTGCGGAAAAGAAGACTGTAGTATGTAAATCCTGTGCAGCGGTGTCCGTATATGATGCCCTTCAGATATCTGATGTATGCCCGTATTGCGGTTCAAATCAGGTGACTGAGGAAAAAGGAACAGATACGTTGGCTCCCACCGGCGTATGCCCATTTGCAGTAACAGACAAAGAGGCAGGGAGCAACTTCCATAAATGGCTCAAAGGAAAAATATTCTGTCCGAAAGCCGCTAAGGAGAGTGTAAAACCCGGATCATTCAAAGGTGTGTATCTTCCATACTGGACATTTGATACCGACACACAAGCCTTATACAGTGCGCAGTTCGGAAGAGACAGAGTGGAGAGGGATCCAAAAGGAAATACCAGGACCGTCACCGACTGGTTCCCGACACGCGGTACATACAGGAGATCTTTTGATGATTACGCTATACCGGGCACCGAAAGATATGACAGACGGATGCTTCACATGATCGAACCGTTCGATACGGCAAACAGCAAGAGTTACAAGCCGGAGTATGTAGCCGGATTCATATCGGAAAGATATTCGGTAGGACTTCAAAATGCATGGGAAAAAGCGAAGCAGGATATTTACGATATACTTGAAGATGAAGTGAACAGGGATATAAGGGTGAAAAACGCGGCAAGCCATGTCAGGAACCTTACGATGTCCGTTGATCATGAGAATATAAAGTACAAGTATCTTCTCTTACCCGTCTGGCTGTCATCTTTCCTGTATAAGCAGAAGGTATTCCGGTTCATGGTCAACGGTCAGACAGGTAAGGTCGGAGGCCACGCGCCTATATCACCGATACGTGTCGTTATTGCAGTCGCAATTTTTGCAGCTATAATATTACTTATACTTAAGATGAGCGGAACGATTTAACAGGAAAGGCAGATCAATGGAGATAAAAGGAAAAAGAATGTATAGAATGCTCGAAAAGCTGGATTTTATACGTTTATCGGCTACAGACGGCGAGAAAGAGGGAGCACGGATCATATTTGATGAAGTGGCTTCCATAGGGATCACACCTCATTATGAGAGTTTTAAAGTACCTTATTACGAAATACAGAAGGTGCAATTTGAGGTAACTGAACCCAAGCATGCAGAATATGAAGTGACCGGGTACGGCTTCAGCGGAAATAACGCAAAAGACGGGATAGAAGCGGGATTCAGATATGTTGAAGCTGCTGAAGACATCGATCTAGTAGATACAAAAGGTAAGATAGTACTTATTTCGAACCTGAGCTATGAGATATATGAAAGGCTTTGTAAAGCCGAAGTCGCAGGATTCATAGCGCCGTCAGGGGATTTTGCTGATGATCTGAAAAGAACAGACCTCGATCAGAGGATGCTCAGGCAGAAACATACGGAACACGGGCAGATACCCGGAGTATGCATGCATATGAGCGATGTTATCAGGCTTGTAAAATCCGATCCGAAGAAAGTGAAGATAACGCTTTCTCAGATCGAAACTGAAGGCGAATCACAGAATGTCGTAGCAGAAATAGAAGGAACGAAATATCCACAGGAAGAAATAGTATATACAGGGCATTATGATTCTGTAGTATTCAGCCACGGAATGTACGATAATGCCGCAGGCTCTGTGATAATGCTTGAACTTGCCAGATATTATGTTGCGAATCCTCCGCTTAGGACTGTCAGATTCATATGGACCGGATCCGAAGAAAGAGGTCTGTTCGGGAGTAAAGCATATGTCAAAGATCATGAAGCTGATCTGAAAAAAATCATGTTATGTATAAACATAGATCTTGTCGGACCGGTTTTAGGAAGAGATACGGCAATAGTGCTGGCAGAAGAAAAGCTCTGTCACATGATCGAATATATGTATAAGGAAATAGGGCATCCTATGAATACAAAGTTTGATATTTATTCGAGCGACTGCATACCTTTTGCTGATAAGGGAGTGCCTGCCGTGAATTTCGTAAGATACGGTACTCCGGGTGCGGCATCATGCCATAACAGGAACGATGTGCTTTCCACATTGTCAGCTAAAAGTCTGGAATACACCACTACTTTTATTGTGGAATTCTCCAGGAGGATAGTTAATGCGTATATTTTTCCTGTTGCAAGAGAGATACCGGAAGATATCGTAAAGAAGATCGACAAATATCTGATGAAGAAGTGATCAAAAGGAGGACCGTTACGGTTCTCCTTTCATTATATTGACTGAAAGGGCTGTATGATGTTAGAATTGGCGAGGGAGAATTATTTTACGTATGGCAATTGATTTTGGTTCCTATATATCTTATCTGACAGCGAATCCGGTATTAGCGGTCACCTCTATCCTGACTTTGGCGGTTGTCATGGTTAACGGATGGACTGATGCCCCAAATGCGATCGCAACATGTGTTTCGACCCGTTCAATCAGTCCCAGGCTTGCGGTGCTTATGGCAGCTGTTTTTAATTTCCTTGGCGTGTTTATAATGTCATTGCTCAACACCAAGGTCGGAGCCACGATCTTCAATATGATAGATTTCGGGGATAATTCAAGGATCGCCCTTATAGCTCTTTGTGCCGGACTGGCGGCTATAGTCATATGGTCTGTCGCTGCGTGGATATTCGGCATTCCCACAAGCGAAAGCCATGCTCTGGTCGCAGGAATAGCAGGAGCAGGAGTTGCGATCAAAGACAGTTTTACCGCTATAAACGGTTCAGAAATAATGAAAGTGGTTTACGGGCTCATATTTTCCACGGTCCTTGGATTTGTGATGGGATACGTGATGGTCAAACTTGTCGAAGCCATATGCAGAAAGCTGAATAAAAGGAAAACGCAGGGATTTTTCCAGGCTGGTCAAATAGGGAGTGCTGCATTGATGGCATTCATGCATGGAGCTCAGGACGGTCAGAAATTCATGGGTGTATATATCCTGGGAATATATCTTGCGCAGGGTCAGACAAACAACGGCGGACAGGCTTTGGTTTTCCCCATGTGGCTCATGATATTATGTTCATTGGTAATGGGGCTCGGTACTTCTATTGGCGGTTACAAGATCATGAAAACAGTTGGGATGAATATGGTCACACTGGAAAAATACCAGGGATTCTCAGCGGATCTTGCTGCTGCAGGATGTCTGCTGTTTTCGTCCATAACAGGGATGCCTGTAAGTACGACTCACACGAAAACTACAGCGATCATGGGTGTCGGAGCTGCAAAGAGGATAAGGAATGTAAACTGGGGCGTGGTAAAGGATATGGTACTTACATGGGTATTCACATTTCCGGGATGCGGCATCATCGGATATTTGATGGCTAAATTGTTTTTGACAGTATTTTAACTTATAAAGGAGAATGACATGTTTAGAAAAGACACATTTGATTATTACGAAAAATTCGTGGAACTTGTAGATTACAATTGTAAGGCTGCCGATCTTCTCTATGAAATACTGCAGAATTTCGACATAAAGAAAGCCCAGGCATGTCTTAAGAGCATGCATGATATAGAGCATGATGCGGATGATGCCAAGCATACCATGTCAAACAAACTGGTTAAGGAATTCATAACCCCTATCGACAGGGAAGATATAATAAACCTTTCACAGGAGATAGATGACGTTACTGATACGATAGAAGACGTGCTAATACAGATGTATATGTATGATGTAAAAAGCATCAGAAAAGAAGCTCTTGCATTCGCAAGGATAATAAAAAGATGTTGCGAAGCTCTTAAACTGACATTCATGGAATTTCATAATTTCACAAAGAGCAAGACCATAAAGAGCCTGATAGTTGAAGTCAATGATCTGGAGGAAGAAGGAGACAAACTGTTTGTTGAGGTCATAAGAGACCTGTTCACTACCTCCACTGATGCAGTTGAGATCATGACATGGAAGTCCCTGTATGAGAACCTTGAAAAATGCTGTGATGCATGCGAGCATGTGGCAAATATAGTGGAAACGACAATAATGAAGAATTCATAATCATTATTCTGCATGACAGGAAGCATACCATATGACTTGCCGGCTTATGCTCAGCAAGTCATATTTTTTTAAGGTCACAGCCTTTGATATGAAATGGATTAAGAGAAAAAATGAGCATCATCGCTTTAGAAGAAGTAAATAAAAGTTATGGAGGGTTCGAGGTACTGAAGAATGTTTCTTTTGATATCAGTGAAAATGAGAAAGTCGCGCTGATAGGAAGAAACGGTACTGGTAAGACCACCATATTCAACATCATAGCTGACAAAATGGATTTTGACTGCGGATCCGTTTATGTGGAAAAAGGTTTGAATATAGGATACTTGAGGCAGATATACGGTGATTTTCCCGGAATGACAGCTAAAAACGTCATAGAGCAGGCTTTCACATCGGTTAAGGAAGTGGAAAAAAAGATGAATATCTCAAGGCTCAGAATGGAGAAGGAACCTGATGATATACAGAACATAAGAGAATACAGCGAGCTTAACGAAAAGTTCGAATTCATGGGCGGATACAATCTGACCGAGAAATTCAACAGAGTCACAAAGGGATTAAAGATACCTGATGATGTGATAAATAATCACTTCATAAACCTGAGCGGAGGTGAAAAGACACTGGTCATGCTTGCTGAGGTACTGCTTATGAATCCTGACATACTTCTTTTGGATGAACCTACGAACCACCTTGATATGGACGCATGCGACTGGCTGGAAAAATATATAAAGGAATACAGAGGAGCTATCCTGTATATTTCGCATGACAGATATTTCATCGACAAGACAGCAATGAAAGTCCTGTCACTGGACAATAAGGAAGTTCAGTCATATACCGGAAATTATTCCGCATATCTTGTTCAGAAAACTGAAGCTGACGAGAGAAATCTCAAGTTATATGAAAGACAGGAAAGGGAGATAGAGCGTTTACGCGCCACAGCCCTCAAGTTTAGGAATTATGGCACAGAGATAGCAATAAAAAGAGCGCAGAACCTTGAAAAAAGGATGGAGCGCATGGATATATATGACAGACCGGTCACGGAAAAGGAACTGCAGCTGAACTTTTCCGAAGAGGATAAGGTCAGTAAGGAAATATTTTATGTAAAAAACATAGAAAAATCCTTCTCGGATAAATTGCTCCTGCATGATATTTCTTTCATCATGAGAAGTGGCGACAGAGTCGCTGTAGTCGGTCCGAACGGAGCAGGAAAAACCACATTGATAAAGATAATAACAGGGCAGGAGGAAGCGGATAAAGGTATTGTGAAACGTCCTAAGAGCGTAAAGTATGCATATCTTGAACAGCATGTCAGTTTTCCCGATCCTGAAGCGACATTACTCGAACAGGTATGCAGCCAGCTGGATACTACAGTGCAGTCAGCAAGGAATCTTTTAGGCAAGTTCCTTTTCTTGGCAGACGATGTGTTCAAGAAGGTAAAAGAATTGTCAGGCGGCGAAAGAAGCAGGCTTCGGCTTTTACTGGAAATGCAGAGCGATGTGAATCTTCTGATCCTTGACGAACCTACGAACCACCTCGATATACCTGCAAGGGAAGATATAGAGGAAGCTATCTCTATGTTCGCAGGCAGCATGATCTTTGTGTCACATGACAGGCATTTTCTGAACAAATTCGCAGAAAGGATATTTGAGCTTCGTGACGGAGTATTCAATATCTATGAAGGCAATTACGATTATTATCTTAAAAAAAAGGAACTTGAGCAACAGCAGGAGAAAAACAATAAAGCAAAAGAAACCGAAGTCAAAAACAGCGATCGGGGGAAAATCAAAAGAAGGGCTGACGCAGGCATAAGGTCATGTGAGCAGAGGATATCCAGACTGGAAATGAGCATAGAACAGCTAAACGTTGAAATATCGAAACACAGTACCGATTATGCAGTGCTTATGGAATTACTTGACCAAAAAAAACAGCTGCAGGAGCAGCTGGATAATGAATACGATATCTGGATGGAAAATCAGGATTAACGGTTTATAACCTCTTTCTGAATGCTATGAACGCTACTACCGCAAAGACGATCACCTGTAATGCTATATATACCCACATATTCTCATATCTGTTTACAGTCACGTTTTCCTCATCGTCAGGGATCGTTATTTCCTGTGTTTCACTTGGTTCAGGCGAATATACAGGTGTGACCGTTTCAGAAGGAATAGGTATATCCGAACCGATGACCGTTACTGTCGGAGCTGGTGTCGGAGTAGGAGTCGTTGTAGGTGTAGGAACAGGTTCCGTCTCCGTGACGGTTTCACGGCTTATTTCCAGAGCAATGTATACAGGCGCATAAGTAACCGTGTTATAGTATTTAGTAAGATATTCGTTGACTTTTCCGTCTTCGGTCACATATGTTGTTTCCTCTGTGATGCTGTATGTATATGTCATTGTTGCGATCATGCCATCATCGGAGTATTTTATATGTCCATCCTCATTTGAAATGCTTGGATCAAGAACTTTAGTGTTATCCATATATGTCAGTTTGTTTACCGTGCACTTTCCAAGATCAAGAAGCGTTTCACATATGAAGACTGCGGCTTCAGAAAGGTTATATCCAGGATCAAGAACGATCCTCTTTATTACCCCGTCATTGTCTTTATAGAAAGCGGTCAGATCGGCCACATCAGTCGAAATAAGGTAAGGACGCCATGTCTTGTCTATATCATTTCCAAGCTGCGTTAATGATATCTCGCTGAGTGCCGGAGTCTGAAAACATACAAAAAGGTGAGATCCTTTGCCGACATCCGCACCTGTCAGATCCATGGTTACAAAATAGACAAAGCCGCCGTCAGCTGCCGTACCTGTTTTATGCAACACACCTACAGGTTCTGCAGATACTGATAGTGTGCACATCATCAACGATATAACCAGTAATATGAGTATAAATTTTCTCAAACCAAACATCCTTATTTAAGCATATTAACAGATATATAATGCTATTTCAATTATTTTCAGGTTTAAATGAATATATATTATGAAATCGTGTATAATTAATGTAATTAAAAATAAGGAATGGTAAGAGCATGCTGGACAAAAACATTATTTATGAGGTACTTACCGCTGCAGTTTCAAAAGGAGCAGATTTCGCTGAGATATTCCTGGATGATACTGTAGCCGGATCGATCAACTATGTAGACAATCAGGTGGAGACGACACAATCCGGTAGAGATTTCGGGATAGGCATAAGAGTCATTAAAGGATTGAACTGCGTGTATGTATATACTAACAGTATTGTCAAGGAAGACCTCATAAAGACCGCGCTTAAGGCGGCTGATGCCATGAAGAGCGGGAAGAGGGATATGACATTTGATCTTTGCCGTACCGGTGTCAGAAAAAGAAGCTTGATAGAAATACTACCTGAGTCGATAGAGAAGAAAGAGAAGCTCGGATATATGAAAGAAGCATACAGGGCAGCAAAGGAATACGATGAATGCATAAAACAGGCATCCGTCACATACCTTGATAAAACCCAGAATATCCTGATCGCCAATACGGAAGGCCTTTTAAAGCAGGATCGCAGAGTATATTCGAGATTTGTCATTTCAGTTGTAGCAGAGCATAACGGCGAGATGCAGACCGGTTTTACGGGACCGGGAGCACACAAAGGATTTGAATTTATCAGGGATCTTGATGTAAAAGAACTGGCTGTCAATGCAGCGGAAACAGCCAAAAAGATGGCATTCGCAGGGTATTGCACTGCAGGTACATATCCGGTCGTAATAGATAACGGATTCGGCGGAGTCATATTCCATGAGTCCTGCGGCCACTCCCTTGAGGCAACAAGCGTAGCAAAGGGTAATTCGGTATTCTGTAACAAGTTAGGTCAGAAAATCGCATCTGAGTGTGTCACTGCCATAGATGACGGGACGATACCCAATGCATGGGGAACACTGAACATAGATGATGAAGGAACACCTACAAGAAAGAATATACTTATCAAAAACGGCGTATTGAAGAGCTATCTTATAGACAATCTGAACGGTAAAAAAATGAATATGGCGTCAACTGGTTCCGGCAGGAGGCAAAACTATAGATTTGCACCTACTTCCAGAATGAATAACACATATATTGCCAACGGAACAAGCAAAAAAGACGATCTGATAGCTGCGACGGATTTTGGCATATATGCAAAGAACATGGGAGGCGGAAGCGTAAATCCCGGAACCGGAGAATTCAACTTTGCGATATGTGAAGGGTATATGATAAGAAACGGTAAGGTATGCGAACCTGTCAGAGGCGCGACGCTTATAGGCAAAGGATCTGAAATACTGACAAACATCGACATGGTGGCAGACAACATGACAATGGCGCAGGGAATGTGCGGATCCGTAAGCGGAAGCATTCCTACCAATGTCGGACAGCCTGCTATAAGAGTGTCGAAGATAACGGTAGGAGGAAGATAATATGAACGGATCAATGAAGGAATTAATGGATAAGATATTCGCAGAAGGCAAAAAATGCGGATTTTCGGATATGGAAATATTCGTAAGCGAAGGTGATAGTTTCGAAGTAAAGATATATGAACAGGAAATAGACAGCTATAAGGTGGCTGACAGCAAGGGTATGGGATTCCGGGGAGTTATGAACGGAAAGATGGGATACTCATATACTGAAAAAATAGCCGACGATTCGATCGCTTTACTGCTAAGCGGAGCAAGGCAGAACGCTGAGCTTTCCGACAGTAAGGAACAGGATGTGATATTCGGAGGCTCCAAAGAATACAAAGCTGTCAGAAGCTATTATCCTAAGCTCGATGATGTTACGGTAGCGGAAAAGATAGAATTCGCAAAAAAAATGGAACGTACTGCAAAAGCGTTCGACCGGCGTATCAAATCCTGTCCGTACTGCTTATTCGGATCAAATACGGGTTCAGGCAGAATATATAACACAAAAGGATTGGATCTGGGTTCAAAGAGCAATTCCATGTTCTGTTATGTCGAGGCTCTTGCACAGGATGGAGATGATTTCAGTGATGGATTGGCGATATGTGATGAAAACGATTATGAAAAATTCGATCCGGATAAATTAGCTAAAGAAGCGGCTGTAAAAGCGTTGTCATATCTGGGGACAAAACCCATAAAGACGGGCCAGTATAAAGCGATAATAGAAAATATCGCAGTGAGCGATATACTCGCAGCCGTATCGTCATGTTTTTCAGCAAGAACGGTACAGAAAGGCATGTCGTTCCTGAAAGGCCGTCTGGGAACAGAAGTAGCATCCATGTGCGTGACGCTTGTAGACGATCCGTTCAAAGACGGGCAGGGAGGCACTGCTTCATTTGATGGTGAAGGCGTTGCTACAATGTACAAGGAAGTGATCTCAAAAGGTATTTTAAAGACATATCTTCATAACAGCAAATCAGCAAAAATAGACGGAGTTCTAAGCACAGGTAATGCGAGCAGGTCATACAAAAGCAATATATCGATCGCTCCTACCAATCTGTATATCACGCCGGGAACAAGATCACTGGATGAATTGGAAAAAGCTATGGGAGATGGGATCGTCATTTCGGAAGTTGCCGCGCTGCATTCAGGCTTTGACGCTATAAGCGGAGATTTTTCACTGCCGGCAAAGGGGCATGTTGTAAAGAACGGCAATAAAGCGGAATACTTCCGCCAGATCACGATATCTGGAAATTTCTTCAACATGATCAAAGACATTACTGAAGTGGGATGCGATCTTTCATTCGGAACGAACGGGAGCATAGGATCCCCATCGCTGCTTATATCGAATATAAGCGTGGCAGGAGAATAACAGATGGAAAAAGAAGTGTCAGGAAATATCGAAGGTCTGAAAAAGAGCGCACTCGAAGTACTCCTTGGTATATATGACTGTACTGTTGACAATGATATATACTGTTCACAGGAAATAATGGACAAGATATGCAGCGTCTCTTATGCCACAGGCAGGGAAATAGCCGTATACATAGAGAAAAAAGGCGAGATCTGCGAAGTAGCGGTAGGTGATGCCTCTATGGTCAGAACAAATTATGACATACAAAGAGGCGTCCGCCTGATCCATACACATCCGTCAGGCAATGCATGTTTATCTTCTATAGATATTTCAACTCTGAGATCTTCAGATCTGGCCGCAATGGCCGCTGTCAGCCTGGATCAGGATAAAATGGCATCGATGTACTGTGCATATGTAGCGACAAACGGAGAAACGGAAATATTGGGACCGTATAAAAATCTGTCTCAGACTACCGCATTCATGAATGAACTCCGGCTGTTCACTGTGAAGAAACAAAAAACGAGCGAAGTAACACAGGGAAAAAAGGAAAGAGTTATCGCGGTCGGACTGTCATCTAAAGACAGCATGCCCCATATGGATGAACTTAAAAGTCTGATTGAGACTGCAGGAGGCGAATGTGTTGCAACAATGGTGCAGAATAAAGCAGATTCGGATCCCGCGTTTTATATCGGTAAAGGAAAAATCAGGGAACTCATGTATCTGTGTTCAGATCATTCAGCCGATACTGTCGTATTCGATGATGAGCTGACATATTCGCAGCAGAATAATATAAAGGAAGAAATAAACGTCAAGGTCCTCGACAGGACTGCCCTGATACTCGATATCTTTGCTAAAAGGGCTTTCACCAATGAAGGCAAACTGCAGGTAGAGCTTGCGATGCTCAACTATATGCTGCCAAGGCTTATGGGGCAGGGAACGGAACTGTCAAGGCTTGGAGGCGGAATAGGGACAAGGGGGCCTGGCGAGAGCAAACTCGAAACTGACAGGCGTGTAATAAAAAAAAGGATGCTGAACCTTGAAAAAGAATTGGCCGCTGTTGATAAAAGAAGGACTCTGTCGCGTGAAAGCAAGGCAAGAAAAAGCTTTTATACATTTGCCATAGCAGGTTATACTAACGCTGGCAAGTCTTCATTACTAAATAAACTGACGCAAAGCGATGTACTGGCGGAAGATATGCTGTTTGCCACGCTTGACCCGACTGCAAGAAAATATGAACTGCCGTCAGGTAAGGAAGTGATCCTCATAGATACTGTCGGTTTCATAACCAAATTACCTGTAAAACTGATCGAAGCCTTCAAATCCACGCTTGATGAGATAAGGTTCGCGGACTGTATACTGCATGTTATGGATGGAGCAAGTGAGGATCTGTACAGTCATGTTGAAGAGGTATATTCCATACTTAATACGCTTGGAGCTGCCAATATACCTGTAATAGAGGTCGTCAATAAGAGCGATCTTGGGAAGGACCTCGTTATCCCGCCTTCAAAATATCAAAGAGTATACATATCCTGCAAAACAGGGGAAGGCCTCGATGATCTTACGGCAAAAATGGATGAAATGCAGAATAACAGATATGTCTCGATCACTGTGACTGTACCTTATTCCAACGGAAAGCTTATGGCCTTCATTTATGCGAATGCAAAAGTGAATGCTACCAGGGAAACCGAAGAAGGCACTGTCATGGATATAGAGATATCAAGCGAATATCTGACAAAACTGAATGATCAGTGATGCTTCTATTTGATATTTATATTTAATATACCCTGCTGTTCCAGTTCCATCAGAGCAAGATCTATCAGGTACAGGAATTCCGGTGTGGATGCGGAGTATATTTTCTTTAAACGCGTATCCATTTCCGGTTTGATGCCTGTAATAAGATAAACAGGATCTTCTTTTAATGACTCAGCTACCTTTTCGATAGTATCAAGCGTCACATTCTGCATACCTGATTCTATCCTGCTTATATATGCAGGCGATATATTTGAAACTTTTGACAGCTGCTGCTGTGTAAGTTTCAATGATTTTCTTTTTGCTTTTATCCGAAGCCCGATGTACTTGTAATCCAACATTATTATCCCTCTATATTTAATATTTCTACACCTATTCAATATATTTAATGATATCTATCTTTTTGTATCAATGAAGTGACAAAATAGAAATTTCCATAAGATATGAAGTATAATTATCTTTAAATATATGTTTGGGAGCAGAAAAATTTGATCAGGGAAAAGCAGTTCTATAAATCATTTTTCAGCATGGCTGCTATAATGGCAGCACAGAATATAATCATATTCTCAGTAAATCTTGCAGACAGCCTCATGCTGGGCAAGTATTCGGAAAACGCTCTTTCAGGTGTTGCGCTTGTAAATCAGATACAGTTTCTGCTTATGATGTTTGTAATGGGCATAGCCGACGGTGCGCTGGTGTTCAGCGCGAGGGCTTATGGTGAAAAGGATATCGGCACAGTGAGAAAGGTCACGAATATTTCAGTAAAAGCGGGATTGGTGATATCTCTTCTGCTGGCTATAGTCGTATATCTTTTTCCGGTACAGGTACTCTCGATATTATCAAATGACACGGCTATCGTCGCGGAAGGAGCTAAATACCTGAAAATCGTTTGTTTCACCTATCCCATATTTGCACTTACGAATACGCTCCTTACAAGTCTGAGAAGCGTGGAGGATGTGAAAATCGGGTTTTATGTTTCTCTTTCAGCTCTTTTTTCCAATATTATACTCAACTACATAATGATATTCGGTAAATTTGGTTTTAAAAGAATGGGATCAGAAGGTGCTGCCATAGCTACTTTGATTTCAAGGCTTATAGAATTGGCTTTTGTAATAGCATATCTTTGGCTAAAGGATAGAAAGATAGGACTGAAGCTGTATCATTTTGGTAAGATCGATAAGGATCTTTTCAAAGCATATGTAAAAACAGGGGTTCCTGTATTCGGATCCAATGCCATCTGGGGAATAGCAATGGCAGTACAGACAGCGATCCTCGGACACATGGGGGAAGGTACTATCACTGCCAACAGCATCGCTATATCTTTGTTCCAGCTGATGTCCGTTATGTCATTCGGTTCTGCGAATGCATCGGCAGTCATGATCTCGAAAACGATAGGTGAGGGGGAAATTGAAAAGATCCGACCCTATACCAAGACATTACAGATATTATACCTGATGATAGGTCTTGTTACAGGAAGCCTTCTCTTAATATTTAAAAATACTGTCGTTGACTGGTATCTTATCTCACAAGGATCAAAAGAGCTGTCAAAAGCATTTATTACGATACTTGCCTTCACCGCCGTGGGTACGTCATATGAGATGCCCTGTCTGGCAGGCATAGTTAGGGGAGGAGGAGATACTGCTTTTGTGCTTAAGAATGATTTTATATTCATGTGGCTAATAGTGATCCCTGTTGCTTCGCTTGCGGCTTTTGTATTTTTTGCATCTCCGGTGGTTGTTTTTGCCATATTGAAAAGTGACCAGATAACAAAATGCTTTGTCGCTCTGGTCAAGGTAAACAGATATAAATGGATCAGAAATATCAGACCTTGAAAGATTCTGACATGTCTACCTTTACATCATCCGTAACGTTCTTACGGAATTTGCTGTTTCTTATTCTTTCCTGTAAATACTCATAATATCTGTCTTCATCAAAAGGTATGTCGACCCATGAATCAGTCCAGGTCGAAAGCAACATCGCATTTGATATGGTAAGACCTTTTATGCCTTCCTCACCGGGGGCGATAAGCTTTTCACCATTCAGTATCGAATTTATAAAATTCTGCACTATACCTAAGTGCCCGGGATTCTCACCTTCTGCCGCGATCTCAGTCACTTCAAACGAAGGTGTGCCAAATGCTTTATCTGAAGTGAATGTGAATTTTTTTATGCCTGTCTCCAGTTTGTGCAGCATTATCTTATTATTCTCTATCACGATCTTGCCCATGTCGGTATCTATCTCGAATCTGTTTGTCCCCGGTGCATCGCCCGTAGTTGTTATAAATACGCCTGTGGCACCGTTTTCGTATTCAACATAAGCGGTCACGTCGTCTTCCACCTCTATATCGTGATATTTACCGAATGCACAGAAAGCACGGACACGGGTAGGCATACCGCATATCCACTGCCACAGATCCAGCTGGTGGGGATCCTGATTAAGAAGGACTCCGCCTCCTTCACCTTCCCATGTGGCACGCCAGCCGCCTGAGTCATAGTAGCGCTGTGAGCGGAACCAGTCCGTTATGATCCATACGCAGCGCCGGATCTCACCCATCTCATTATTTAGTATCATGTCATGGACTTTCCTGTATGTCGGGTTCGTACGCTGATTGTACATCATGGAAAACACAAGTTGCGGATGCTTTGCATGCTCTTCATTCATTTGTCTGACCTGCTTTGTATACACACCGGCAGGTTTCTCGCAAAGAACATGCATGCCTTCTTTGAAACCTCTTATGGCATATCCTGCATGGAAATAATGGGGAGTGCAGATCAGTATCGCATCGAACAGATGCGAGTTAAAAAAGCTGTTTTCATCCGTGAAAAGCATTATTTTGTTGCCATATGTCTCTTTGGCAAGAGCTATCTTTTTTTCATCGGTATCAAAAATCGCGGTAACATAACCGTTTTTTACTGTACCTTCATCGAAGTTTTTCAAATGCGTATGGGCAATATTCCCATATCCTATAATACCAAATTTGATATCTTTCATTTTACACCCATTGATACGAGATAGTCATATGATTCTTTCAGTGCATCAAACGGAGAACCTTCGCATATGTCCTGTTCTACGGCACAGTACAGTACCCCTGAATACCTGCATGCGTCTATTATCCTGCTCCAGTTCAGATTTCCCTGGCCGATCGGCTTATATACTGTCTTGAGTTCGGCATTTACGCCCATGTCCTTGAAGTGAATGTATTCACATCTTCCTTTCAACTTTCTGATCCACTCAATAGGATCAGCTCCTCCCGCCTGGACCCAATAGGTATCCAGTTCAAAGAAGAAATTCGGGGAAACATTTTCAAAAAGGATATCCAGTACCGGCTTCCCGTTCATCCTGTAGAATTCGATATTATGATTGTGGTAAATGAACCTAAGGCCTTTTTCTGCAAGTTTATCGGCAACATCAGAATATGTCTCTATGAAGCTTTTCAGTGAATCCTCATTTACAAGAAAATCCCTCGGCATAGAACCGAGCCCCACATATTTTGTTCCCCACATCAGATGTTTTTCAATAACATTATCCAGGTCATTCACAAAATCGTTATGAGGTATATGAGTAGCGGAAATGGGAACGCCAAGCTCATCGCTTATTTCTTTTACCCTTTTTGGATCGATCGGTCCCATACCCGAATACTGTGCGGATGAATAACCCATTTCTTTGACTTTCACCGTCGTATCATAGTAATCCTTTTCAGTTTTACAGAACTCTCTTAAAGTGTATAACTGTGCAGCAGATCTCATTATCCATCTCCCTAGACGTGATTTGATTCAATTATACAAACATGATGTTGTTTATTCAACATCGATTTATTATAATCAGTATCTAAGGATGTGTGCTAAATGGATTATATTCTATATAACGGTAAGATAATTTTAAAAAACAGGATACAAGACAGCGGATATGTCACAGTCGATGGAAGCAGGATAGAGGGTGTATATGAAGGCAACCCGGATATCGATACATTAAGAAAATGTGCAAATGTCATAGATGTCAAGGGTAAGTACATATCACCTGGATTTATTGATATCCATGTGCATGGCGGAGGCGGAAAAACATTCGCTATCGGTGGCGAGGAATCGTTCATTATACCTTGCCGGACACATGCTATCCACGGTACGACAAGCATTTATCCTTCGATATCATCTTCGACGGCTGAAATAATGGAAAATGCCATCAGATGTTTTCGCAAGGCAAAAGGCCATAATGACAAAGGCTCATATATGAGAGGGCTTCATTTTGAAGGCCCCTATTTCTCGCCAAATCAAAAAGGCGCTCAACAGGAATGTTATCTTAGAGATCCTGTGAAAGAAGAGTATCTTGGCATACTCGATATGACGGAGGATATAAAAAGATGGTCATGTGCATGCGAACTTCCGGGTATGGAGGAATTCGCTGCCTGCCTTAAGGACAGAGGCATCAAAGCCTCAATAGGGCACTGCGACGCTACATATGATGAGGTAGTGAAAGCTCATGCATGGGGGTTCGACCTCATAACTCATCTGTATTCCTGCTGCTCCACGATAAAGAGGGAAAAAGGATACAGGATACCGGGCGTGATAGAAAGCGCGTATCTGATAGATGACATGGATGTGGAAATTATATGCGACGGACATCATCTTCCGGACAGTCTTATACAATTTGCATATAAGTTCAAAGGAAGCGACAGGACTGCCATAATATCCGATGCCTTGTGTTATGCCGGTATGGATGTACCCAACGGAACAGCAGTAAGGGAAGACATAATAATAGAAGACGGAGTGGCAAAACTTACAGACCGGTCCGCTTTCGGAGGCTCGATAGCTACATTTGACAAACTTGTACGGATCGTATTGAAAGCCGGGATATCGCTTGTCGAATGCATAAAAATGTCTTCATATACTCCAGCAAGGATAATGGGGATAGAAAACGTCACCGGAAGCCTGGAAAAAGGTAAAGATGCGGATATTATCGTATTCGACGGATCGATCGACATAAATACTGTGATCATACAGGGCAACAGGATATTATAGATATTGAAAGGAAAACAAATGG
>Ga0172381_10003241_pt1 | contig 17360 bp, 29 predicted proteins | sample Leawel6488metaG_FD_119754 | JGI IMG/M metagenome (GOLD analysis project Ga0172381, IMG submission 119754) | Leachate microbial communities from a municipal landfill in Southern Ontario, Canada - Leachate well 64-88 metaG | ecosystem: Engineered > Solid waste > Landfill > Unclassified | place... | reverse complement strand
TGGTAAATGCCTGGTCTTATGATAACACTTCCTCAGGTGAAGTTATTACAGGGACAGTATCTAATCTTGAACTATTAGCGGTAGCGGTAAACGATACCACCATAGGCACACTTGAACTCGTACCAAACTATGAAACTATCAGCGTGTACGCACCATTTACAGGCGACGAAAATGAGGATAACACCGCAGTATTAGAATACAAAGCGGCTGCTTCCGAAACATGGATAACAGGAATTGCTATGTCTGTGGATAGACGGGCTACGTTTGACGCTACTGAGAACCCCTACGTTAATCAATTCAGGGCATCTATCTTTGGATTATCGGCTAATACAAGTTATAACGTGCGGGTGACCTATACAGATGCCGATGGCGTGACAGGTACAAATCCTGCTACGGGTAATGTATCTACACGTAATGATGATTTTGACTCACTCTCATATTCAGGAAATAACTACTATATCGCCACAGACGGTGATGACAGCACAGGAAACGGAACCATAGGTAATCCTTGGCTTACGATACAGAAGGGCTTGGATGCTGCTGTGAGCCCAGGGGACACGGTCTACCTTAGAGGTGGGAACTATAATATAACAACTGACGAAGTAGTGTTCTCTCATAACGGGACTCCAACTGCCTATATAACTCTACAGAACTATAACGATGAGAATGCAACTATTACCTCCGAGAACATGACGGGAGATATTGCAGGAGTCAAAATAGCTATCCATGTTTGGGCTTGTTATGTGAGAATTAAAGGACTGGATATTACTGGCCCCAACGGTGATGCTATCTATGCAGGGCCTATAAATGGATTAGAAGCTGTCCCTACTGCGCCACAAGTACACGATGTGGTTATTGAAAGCAATATAATAAGAGATTGGAAGACCATTGAATCAGTACCCGATGATTTTACTCCTGTTCATGTAGGTAGTTTATCCGACTCATGGCAAACCGCAAGTTGTAACTTTACTATCCAGAATAACACCATGATACTTGTTGAACCTGGGGCATTGAGTACCAGTAACAACACAGGGCCAGGGGTTAAGTTACACATGGCTGGTGGCGGGAATGTAATTAGGGGAAATATAATCACCTTTACTGGTACATTAACCGTACATGGTCTTGATGGTATTGGAAGTTCTCCCAACTGGGGGGCTTACGCTCTTTTCAATGGAACCCATGATACGGATATAAACGATAATATAATCACAGGTTCTACCGATGACTCAATTTCCCTAGACGGTCTCAGCGCAAACGTGAGGATATGGGGAAATATAATCTCAAAAGGGAATACAGCTTTCAGTGTTACCCCTGTTATGGTAGGGCCTGTATATATATTCAGTAACGAAGTGTACGACCTCCAGAATCATTGGACAGGTTCTACTACAGTATTCAAGGGCGGTGAAGGTTCAACAGGTGATATATTTATCTATCACAATACGTTTATCAATTCCAATCGTACTGAAGGTATAGGAACGACACGGGCTTACTTGTTCGCTATGTTGGGTGACCCTCCGGCTAATCGTAACGTCTATATAAAGAACAACATCATAGAGACAGATGGCCCGATAGTAGACGGAGCCTATTTCCAATCACCAGAGTTTGACTACAACCTTATAAATAATATCTGAGTACAGTCATACAGGAACTATTGGATAGAATGGAATGATGTTCAGAAGGGTAGTTCAGCAAATACCAACGCTGAGAACTTCAATATATGGAAGGCATATACGTTAGGCATCAGCAATCCTCAATCCGTTAATGGTATAGCTGGCTCGCCCACCTTCACAGATAATTCTACTCAGGACTTCACACTTGTTGAAGGAAGCCTCGGCATTGACGTAGGCGTAGAGATTCCGGGGCTTAATACCGCCGGGTGTCTGTTAGAGTTTGTGGGGATTGCGCCGGATATGGGGGCTAATGAGTATACACCTAGTAGTGGTTGGGCAACTAAGGGGTTGAACGGTTTAGTAGATTCTGGAATAGAAAGTATAATGGGAATATTAAAAACGGTAATATCTCATGCTATGGGGCAGTAAGATGTGGTATTATGTCAATGATGGGGGGTAACAATGGCGATAAGCACTAGCACAAAGTTGTCGTTAGTAGAGGAAATAGCCAAGAGCGCAGGTGATTACCTTACGTTTGATACGACTACTAATATAACCACTACCACAGCGATTGTATCAACTGCTCTTAATCAATATGACGATGCAAAGAATGGAATCTTTGATGGATGGTGGGTATACTTCAACACTACCGCTAACCCTACAGTAGAAAGACGTACAGGATTAAATGCAGGGAAGACAACCTATGCCACAGCCACAGGAACCTTAACGGCTGGTGGGGCTAACTTCTCCGTAGAGTCGGCTACCACTACTTGCTATCTTTTTAGGTACAAGCGTTCTCACTATGTAGATGCTATTGATGAAGCTATAAAAGAAATATATCCTACCTTGCACAAGAGAGTAGATGACCAGACTTTGATTACAGGGAATATCTTACCCGATGCACACTTTGAATCATGGTCTAGCGCAAGTGCATTAACATGGTATAGCACATCTGATGTCACCCTTGCCAGAACATCAACGGCAGGTTTAACAAGGGGTGGATACTATTCAGTAAAGGCTTCTGCTGGAGCGGATAATGGATACTTCTATATCAGTTCTGACACGTATCCGAGGTTGCTTGATTTACAGGGCAGGAGTGTTGATTTCTACTGTCAAGCATATCCATTAGCTGCTGATGGTGCTAATATAGAGATTTATACTGTAAGCAACGATGGGTCTACAACACAGACACTTACTTCAACTACATCTAATCCTGCTGGTGTATTCACAAAGTTGGAACTAGAGAATCAAGCAATCAATGAAGACCTTGAGGAAATCCAGATAAGATTCAGAGTTAAGACTAGTGGAAGTTACAATTACTTTGATGATGCTTACCTCAATGGCATGAGTCTTGACGAATACCTGTTGCCTGATGATTTGATAACAGGACATTTAAGTCAGGTCTATATTCAAGGGGCTGGCAATAGCGACCTTGCTTTCTACGACCTGCATTGTTTCAACTCAGCTAAATCCAAGCAAGTAAAGTTTAATACTATCAGTGACGGTAGTAATCAATACCTGAAACTAGACGATATGCCTGCGAGTGGGTATCGTATGAGACTAATAGGGATTAACCAGCTTGAATCTTTGAGTGCTGATACAGATACTATAACTCTATCGGCAGAAAAAGTACCTTTACTACTCGCCAAAGCTAGGGAAATATTCTGGATGAGAGAGGCTCAATATCATAACCTTACAGACAATACAAGGTTCCTAACCGAGATGGCTAAAGCACAAGCTGAGTACGTTAGGTTAATGCCTTTACGAAGAATGAATACCCCACAGGAGTTAAGATAATATGGCAACTGATTATGCAGGGGCAGGAGGTTCCAAGTTTGACCTTACTCTCGTAGATAGTTCTACTGGTGATACACTAGGCTTTAATGTACTGCGAGAGAATGGCATCCCTGTGTTTTCTGAACTTGATGGAACGTATCTAACGCAACTTTATCATAGCGGTGCTGCCGATATGACCGCCATGAATCCCGAAGAAGAACTGCACCTGGTACAGGATGCTTTCAATGCCGGATTCGGTAAAGAGATATTCGACCCCAACGACCCCAAGAGATACCACGTTTCTAACGGTATGGATTTAAGGAATGGGCAAGGGATATTAGGGTGGGGGTTGACGGGTATTGTCTTACCAGTAGATACTACAGCAGCAACTATCACTAATGGTACAATGGAGGCTGCTGCTAACTGGACAGGTGGGGTTAGGAGTTCTGCACAAGCACACACTGGAACTTACAGTTGGCTTCCTGAAAATACTGGTGCAGGAGGGGCTGCTACAAGTTATCAGGATGCTGTAACATGGACTAATGATTGGAGGGGTAGAGCCTTTACTGTTAGAGCTTGGATATATTGTGAGAATGGGACAAACGCTACTGCCAAGATAACGATAGATGATGGCGTAGGCGAATCTGACAGTGCCACAGTAAATGGTGGGGCTGCATGGACAAGTGTAGCGGTTACAAGAGTCTTAAATGCCGCTGCTACTAGACTTAGGATTGAACTAAAACAATTAACCAACGATGCTGGACATTATTCTTATTTTGATGATGTTGTTTTATATTATCCCGATGTTAATACGGTGGTGGCGAAAACTGACTTTAATGATGGGATGTATATTGGCGATGGCAAGTTGTTGGCGAAACTAAACGCAACAGGAGATGGGTTTACTGATGTGGCTAGTTTCCCTGCAAATATAACCGCATTAGTTCCATTTCAAGTTTCGGGAACTGACTATCTTTTCATTCTACTTGGGACATCAAATGCCTACTGGTATATTAGTTCTGCCGGAGTTCTATATGAGAGTTCGGCAGTTGTAACCACTTTTCAATATGGCGCATGGGTAAACACTACGGCAGATACTATGTATGCCAATGATGGGAATAACACTGTCAGGTCTACTACAAACCCTCTCAATGGAGGCGTAGCATGGTCGGCACAGACAGTCGTTGGAGATGTCGCTACTACTATCACTCACTTGCAGGAAAAGAGTGGGGCTTTACTTATAGATAAAGAGGATATGCCCTATTACCTAGACTCTAGTGGTAATGTTCAGAAAGACCTGGCTCCTGAATGTGTCTCTGGTCGTGCAACACATTCAGGTAAGAACTCTACTCTATGGCGTGGAGAATATTTTAGACCTACAGGTGACCAGGCACTTTTAAGGGCAGGCACATCAAACGAATGGATACAACCTAGCAAGTATGGAACTAACATCGGTGACTTTGCAGGACAATGCGAGGCAGTATGTGGTGACGAGGAATATCTCTACCTTATTACAGATAACTCTACAAAGATTGAGATATTAACAGGAAGAGAAGAAACAGTAGACGGAGAATCATCTTGGCGGTGGCATCCAATTAAGGAATTAACCTTGACTGGATGTGAGACTGCATGGATTTCCACTGTCTACCAAAAGAGATTGTGGATTTCCTCAACTCTTGCTGCCAATTCACTTTACTATATGCCTTTGCCAAATAAATATGGAGATATAACAAATGATACCAATGCCAAATTTGCAACGGGGGGGACTTTTGAGACTCCATGGCTACACTCTAATTTCCCGTCAGACTATAAGGGATTCATAGATTTAACTCTCGTCATGGGGCATACCTATGACGCAGATATTTATTTCAATGCTTATTATAAACTGCTTGGCGGTTCGTGGAGTTCGGCAGTGAAGTTTGACGGTTCGGCTACCTCCATGACTGATACCCAATACCTTGCAGCAGCCAGTACCTCCCGAAGTTCTACCATGATAAAGTTCAAGTTCACAGGGGTGACAGATGATACGGCAAAAACTCCTGTTCTTCTAAGTTATGACTGCAAAGCTGTTCTGTTCCCACCTATCAAGAAGCTGTACTATACCAAGCTAAGACTTGGTGAGGGCGTAGTAGACAGGCAGGGTTCACCTACTTCCAACTGGCAGACATTACAAGAGACTTGCCTCACTAACTGCCGTAATGCTGCATGGCCGGTGACGATGGTTGATTTTATTACATCTATATCCGGGACAACATCTTACGTCAAGTTACTTCCTATACCACAGGATGAACAATTCAGGAAAGTTATCAGGTACGAGAATAACAGACCCGTAGAGTGGGAGTACACGCTCCTGCTATTATCAACCCCACTTGTATAAAGGAGATAGATGTATATAGATACGCCATTACTTGGAATCATCTTTTCGGTGATATGTTTCATGGTATCTTTTTCGGTAGGTTGGGGAGTGTTACTTAATAAGGTTCTTAATATGAGAAAGGATGTAGATATGGAGGTTATAGAACGTAAATCAGAACAAGCCAAGGAAACCAAAGAACGGAAAGATACTGAGGATAAAATATTTGAGGAGATTAAGCAGCAAGCCAAAGAGAACAGGGATTCACATGAGAAGATATATAAGGGATTGAATGAAGTATGCCTCGTTATTAAAGGACTGGAGACTTCCATGAATAACAAGAGAGGTAACTAATATGTTTAAGTGGATAGCTGATACTTACTATTACTTCCTGTGGATACTAGGATTCTCTGATGTTGATGGGGATTTCCAGACACCCATAGACAGGGAGAAGATAACCTTTATGCTCAGACGTTCTAAGGAACGCATGGGACTCTACTGGTGGGTGCTATCTCTAGGGACTATACTAGGTGTCTGGACTCTTTGCCTCATCGCTTCTTGGTGGTACTTGCCACTGGAACTGTTCTTCATCTGGCTGTTTCTTCACGTTTTGTGGTCGTATAAACTACCGTAGTGTAATATATAAGCTTGCTAATAATAAAGGCTGTTACGCTCACTACAATGCTCCGAATATTTAATCCTAACCTATTCATTCCTGCTCCCAAGACTTAACTTAGGAACAGGGTCAAGAGGTTAGAGTGTTTCTCCGTTTACCAGTTGTGTAAACGTAACGAGTTCAACCCAATCACCATCTACCATTTCAAAGATAGAAACAGGATGGCTGAATGCCATGTTAGACTCAAGACCAATACGCAGTTTCCCATTTGGTAGAATATCAACTGCCAGTTTATTGAGCCTTGCCCCATTTGATGTAGCGATAGTTCCCTCAGCTATAATTACCTTTAATGTATGTCCGCCAAGAGTACCTACCTGTTCTATCTCAGGGGTACTTCCATCACTAAGTTTATATATATGAAAGTTAGCTTCTACCCTTAGACCAAAGTGTTGCGCATCTAGATCCCACCCATAACCTGAATATGACATCGGAGCCGGAGTGAATACTACCTTAGGAACTACAGGAGGATGGAAGGGAGGCCAAGGGAGAGGGTTCCACGGAGGCATAGGCCATGGGGGGCATGGTATAGGTGGCTGAGGAGGAGGATACCATCCCCCGAACGCTAGTGCTGGAACTGACATGAGCATAGTGGATATGATTATGATTGCCACGATTGCTAGTGTAAATAATTTCTTCATCTTTTACTCCTAAAATTTTATTATCCTTGTGGGTGAGTAACCTTTTTTACTCTTTACCTCCTTTCGTCTGTTCTTCGTGCTTGATGTTCCTTATTTGTTTCTTTACTTTTCGTACTCCTAACAAGTGGGAACTGATTATGCCTAATGATAATAGCACTATCAATATCCAAAAGCCTGAATCAAATGTCATTTCTTATCCTCAATCTTTCTGCACCGATAGCAGTAGCGGTAGAATCTCCCACCGTGTATGCCAGGATACCACACCGACCACTTATGTCCTGTGAATAAACAGCGTATCTTTCTAATTTACTTCACCTCCTTTCGTCTTTTCTCTCGTATCTGGTGTTCTTTCAAGCCCTTGCCATTTGTCCAACCTTTACGTCTGTGCTTCCTGTTGTCCTTATGGGTGTTGCTCATTCAACCCTCCCCCTACTATTTTCGTTCGATAGATACCGCTGGGCCCTCTTGTTCCCCCTGTTCTGGATTTCACGATGTTCCCCATGGTCATGCCTGGAGCGAGTAACGTTACCGGCTTATCTATTTCGGCTCTCTTCCGCCTGTCCATGCTGGACTGTAACAGGGTGTAGTCAACCCTACGCCCGCAAAGAGAGCAAGTCCCTATCTCATGCTCACCCCTTGCCGGAGGGCTTATCTTCATAACGTGCCGGCAGTTCGGGTCACCGGGATTGATGATAGGGTTCACTTACTTGCCCTCCTTAGCTTCTCGTTGTTCACACTGGGCGTTGCCGGGAGCATTAGTATTTCCTCGATGTACTCATATTCAGACGGCCTAAGGGTGTACACCTCCACGCCCTCGTTAGCTGCCAGAGTTTCCAGCCAAGCCAACTGCTCCGGCGATACAATGCCCTTCTCGCTCTTTAACTCGATGAACAGGGTGCGTTTCTTTTCTTTGTGGGTGAGAACAAGGTCCGGGAATCCTGCGCCGTCTGCCTGCACGGGGGTCTGGTAATATACCGAGCCATCTTTACGCTGTACCCGTACGCCCCGGAAGTGAGCTGCTTTATATCCAAGGACTCGCGCCAGGTCTATCACGGATTTCTGGAAGTCCTTTTCTGAAATCGGCATCACCCTACTTCTCCCCCTGTCTCTGTTCAATAATCTCCCTGTTAGCCTCGTAGTACTCTTGTCTGCGCTCCCGATTACGTTTTGTCATTTAGCTGTCCTTGCCTAAGGGATTCCATAAACTTCCCGAAGTCTGCTGGTTCATCTTTATCGAACCATTCCCCGACTCTTTTCAGGGTGGCTTGCTCTGCTGCTTCCCATGTGGCTATTGCCTGGGCTTTTAGTAGCATATCTTCTTGGGTTTCACCAACGGTCTGCTGGTGGCTTCGTTCAACTATCAACCTTTGCTTTCCCTTGCGACTCATCACCGTATCTTTAGCTTTCATTTTCTTACCCTTTACTTATTGCAACGCATTGCGCAATCTTTAGAATACTATATCTGATTCTACTTCGTTACCCCAACTATCCCAACCATCACGCTTATTACGTGCAAACAATTCAAGGCGTGGTGCTGGTGATATACTTTCAATAAGGTCGTAAAACTCGCTAGGCTTCCGTGAGTGCTTTCTGGGCGGGGGCGTTATTAAGTGTGTAGGTTTCAGTTTAGATAGTGGGAACTTACACTTACCTTTATACGCAAATAGTAAAGGTTGAGTAGTGCTTACCCAGTAAATACCACAGCCAGACTTCTTCACCCACGTTATCACCATCATATACTTAAAGCCCCACGCTTCTATTACATGAAAGGCATCGTGCAAAAAGGCATTTGTTGTCCATAACCAAAGGTGGCAGTTATCGTCTGCCAACTCACCCACAGGTAATGCTTTTATCTCCTGCAGTGTCATCGTAGGGTAAGGCAATTTATTAGCGGTAAGAGGTCGCCTTTTAAGTATCGACACCATCTTTTGTTGCCACGGCGGGTCTGCATAGATAATTTTATACTTATTCATAATACCTCCATCGTGTGTGGTTTATATAGTTCACTTAAATCTATACTCTTTTCAATAATCTCCCTATTTGCCTCATAGTATTCCTGGCGTTTTGTCCGGCTGCGTTTAGTCATTCAGTTTTCCTTTAGAGAGCATATCCATATCTGATGAGGAGATACCGCCAAAGGGGAAGTTACTAGGTTTCTTCAGCCACTCTCCCACTTCCTTGAAAGCCTGTTGTCTGGCATCCTCTACCGCCTTGGCTACGGCGGCATTGTGCAGGGGGAGAAGGTATTCCTTAACCAACGACAATATTCTTTCTTTATGACAATCGTCACAAGATAGGTGTAACGGTTCATAGGGGCATGGTTGTTCCTCCCCTAATGGGCAGGTATTTTCTGATGTCAACCATTTACTTAATGCATCCCACGCCTCAACCAGTTCATCGTCTGAGAGTTGGCACTTGGCTAGCTGGGCATCGGCTACCTTAAATAGCAATTCAGGGGCTTTAGTCACATCGTCTAGCAACCCTATATTGTCCGAGATTATTTGCTTCATTTCCTCGTCAGTCAGTCTCATCGCTCCCCTCCTGTTAGTTTCTCCTGTACTTTTGGGAGCAATCCCCTTATTTCTATACGTCTGATAATAGAGTAAAGTAGCTCGTATTCCGCCACCTTAATTCCAGGGTCTTCTAAGTGCGGCGCAGGAAGTTTGACACTCACTTTATCCCCTGTTGTTGATAGCAGCCCCCACCCTTCGGGTATATCCGCCATCGTTAGCAAACCATCGGGCGTAAAGTAGTAGCGATAATTCCCCAATCGCCCCCTTATCCCAGAAATAGCGTGTACTTTCTTTCGTTCATTTAGGAAATCGGCTCGGCTTACTTTGCACTCAATGACGATTGAAAAATCAGAAGCAAACCCTATAACATCGGGTATTTCTAAGCGTCTACCAGCGACATATTCTTTTAATATCACTCCGCAACTACCTACATAACACCCCCCCATTTGTCGCCCATCATGCCCGTGGGCTAACCATTTAGCCCCTATGTCTACGAGAGCATTATGCTGTATCCCACTCATCGCTCACACTCCATCTTTTTATTCTGTACTCTTAAAGCCTTTAGCTCCTCAAAGCTCATGCCGTTTCGGTAAGGATAATCACACAGAATCATGTCAATACTCTTATCGGGAATATCAGGCATTATCTCAAGGCAATCCCCTAAATAAACTTTACTCATTTAATATTCCTAGACCTAATAAATTCCACCATATCGGCGACTTCATCAAAGTCCTTTAATTCACCAATATCCTTTGAGTAGATAGCGCACTCTGTAGTATTGTCTGTATAGTGAATAGTTACTGCGCCACTCCCAACCTTCTGTGTTATTGCCTCAATCCCTGAGAACCTAAATTGAGCAGGTATAACAATTGTACGAATAACATTAGCCATTATATTACCTCCATCGGGTGTGGTTTATATAGTTCACTTAAATCTATGGAATGTTTACTCACTTAAACCTCAATACCGTCTTCTTGTGCTTTTCTTACTCGGTAGTAAATGTCTGCCTTTAGATTAAATGGTACTGGTTCTGCTTGCCAATCACTAAACTGGTCACACACAGCCTCTGTAATATTCACAGCCATTAGTTTATCCGTATCATCGGCATCTTCATTGTCTTTGCGTATTATTCTCATTATCTTCCCCCCTACATTGTGCAATACGTTGCAATATCTATTAAAATATTCTTTGAACTGTTAAGGTTTGATTATACGGCTCGCAGTCACCATGTTCTAAATGGGACTTTAAGCCTATCAAGTCAAAATCCCCATCACTACAAAACGGGCAAGGGAGATTTTCCTTGAAATCTTTAACCCCACACATATAACACTTAGAGGAATTGACGTTGCTAAAATAGTGGCATTGTTCATTTGGACATTTCATCTTGTTACCTCCATCGTGTGTGGTTTATATAGTTCACTTAAATCTATACTCTTAGACATCTCTTTTAGGATACCCCTTCTCAATCCAATCTGGGGCAGGCAGTGGTAATTCTGGTTTTACAGTATTTTTACCCAAACATTTCACAATAAATGGTCTCCTAACTCTTGCACTAAACTGTTCTGCTGCCTCAAGTGCTTGCAATATCCTTTCTTCTGGGGGTAAACTAGAATTAGAATACATTGAACCCAACGCTATATCTTCACCACAACCGCAGGAATCGAAAGACAAGAACGGTATGCCTACTTGATTATCGGAACTTATCTTAAACAGTTTACCATTAAAACCAACTAGAAAAGTCCCCGTCCTTTCAACTTCCTTATCCTTTTCTGCAAAGCCGCCCGATTTAAGGCAGTTTCTAACAGAATCAATAAAATCATTTACCATATACTCGTTCAAATCAACATCAGGATGATACTTCGGGGGCTTGAGGCTATATCTTAATAGTTGCCCCATCCTGAAGGAACTGGTAAACCCCATAATGAAATCACCATTTATAAACACCTTCTCATCAGCCCTTACAGTTAGACCATAACCAGCCACACTCGCACTATCGCCACCTATGTAAACCTTATCTTCGTGAACCAAACCTACAATACAAGTCATCTTTCCCTCCTACATTGTGCAATTGTTGCAATATCTATACTAGACAACTAATCATTTAGGCCACCATGAATAATCGCCACAGGATAACCTATGATTCTCTTCTGCTTCGTTTAATTTCACACATTCATCACGAGAAAGTCCTGAATACTTTGTGACCCTTATATTTCTTTTCCACTCAGGCCACGAAGCCACTTTTCTTGCTGCTTCCCTAGTAACTTCCCATATCTCCATCTCCCCTCCTACTTTGTGCAACAGTTGCACAATCTATTTCAATTCTATGTCGCTATCAACTTCGTTTCCCCAACAGTCCCAACCCTCTACCCGTTGCCTGCTAAATAGTTCAATTCGTGGTAAGTCACCAAACATCTCTACAATTCTACCCCTTATTAGTGCGGGTTTACGGCTATGTATTTCTCTTTCCCTAACAGCCTCTTGTAACTGTCTAACTTTTCTACTCTGAAGATATTGAGTCATTTTACCCCTAGTTCCTAATAAAACTAACTCGCAATTCTTCATTGTCCACTGCCCCATATAGCAAGTCTGCTTACCACTTTTCTCCATTACTTTACTCCTAAACTTCTATATATCCTTTACCTGAGCATATGTCACAGTCACCAGTTCGTGTCTTACCAGTACCGTAACACTTGGCACATGATTTAACCTTGTGAATATCTTCAAACTTTGTCCCGCTGTTTGTAATCTTGAAAGCATATATCTCACCGTTTGGATTCTTGTAAGACCATTCTTTGCATTTGCGTACTGTTATCCTTTCAAAATCTATGCTCAAGTAAAGACTAGCAAGATGCTCTGAGAAACCACCACCTAGCCCTAAACCCTTCCCTTCGGCTTTCTGTATAGCAATTACCGCAATACCGTCTTTCAACTTGCTCTGGATACCGTCAATAATAGAACCCATCTTGTAGAAGTTATCATCCAGGTTAATCCAGTCAATGATATTTATATTGTTCGGTCGGATGATGTCCTTCCATGCTTCCCGGCGTTCTATAAGTTCAAACTTCGGGTTGCCTTGTGCCGTGAGAGGTTCTTTCCAATCCATATTTGAAACACGCCTCTTGAATTTACCGGGCGAGTATTCATTACCCATCAGTGTGCAAGGGTAATTATCCATGTTCTCCCAAAGGAAGTTAAGGCAGAAGAGCGACTTGCCCATATTGGAAACACCAGCTATCACGATAATATCTCCGGGCGAGATAGATACATAACCGTCAAACCCAAACTTTGTCCCATCATCTATCCCGTACGGCCAGCGTATCTGGAGGGGAGGAGATGATGAAGCATTAACCCAATCTATACTCTTAAAGTCTTTGTTCACGAATATGTACAAACGGTCTGACTTCTCTAGATTCTCCTGAGTGACTTCATAGGATAACTTCTTTACTACGTGGTGACGGTCATCCCTTGCCTTAATATCTAATTGCCTGCATATCGTGTCCAAGTCGAACTTCTCACCTAAATGCAAGAGTAACCACGCATCAACCAACTTCCATATTTCCCTTCCCCTAGTGGGCTGGAAGTTAATGTCAGTAATGTCAACAACGTCAGTTTTGTCAGACATGTCAGTTTTGTCAGACCTGTCAGTTTTGTCAGATATGTCAGCGTTTTTGCGATTGTCAGTTTTGTCAGTGATTTTATCATTTGTCAGTTTTGTCAGTTTTGTCAGACAATCAACAGGTTGTCCCATTGTCTTTAATAGTTCGTAGTCTCCGCCTTGCTCTAGCCAGTCTGAAACATCCTTTACAGTCTCACCGGGGAGTATGATAACCGATACGCTGGCAGCTAATCCTTCAAGCGACTGAGATGCTTTCAATGCGTAGTTAAACCCTGGTGCATCCTTATCGGGAATGATAACTACCTTCTTGTCTTTGAGGTATTCGGCATATTCATCCTTCCATGCTCCAGCACCGCCGGGTGAAGTTGTGGCTACTAATCCCCAATTCCACAGATTGTCAGCATCTTTCTCTCCCTCCACCAAGTATACAGATTCATGACTTACCTCACGTAAAGCGTCAAGATGGTAAAGTACTCGTTGTACGCCATCCATATTCCAAACCCATTCACCGCCACCGTTCTTGTGTCGTTGCCTGAATGACTTGGGTTCTAGCTTGACTACCTGATATAAGAGGTTCCCCATGCCATCTTTATAATCATATTCGGCAATAATCTTGCCAGTTTTCTCTGGACAGACTTCCGTTTTCTCTGTATACTTACCGTAGTTACGGGGGATTGAGTTTTCTTTGTTACTTTCTTTTGCTAAAGGGGGTAACACCTTATCCCGATTGATGAAAAGGTCTGACATTTCTAATCCTAAAGATTCCACGATGTCCTCATTCTCACATCCAGTCATACACTTCAGGAGTATATTATCCTCTTTCACAGTAATATGTAGTGAAGGGTTCTTATCTGGATGGTTTGGGCAGACAGCCATATAGGATTTATCACTCATAATTTTAACCTTCTGCAGCTTGTTTAGAAGTTCTCCTATTTGCATATCAGTTATCCCACGTATATTTCTTGCACTTAGGACAGACGATAGGCTTGGAGAATAACCTCCCTGTCCATTCATGACCACACTTCTTGCACTTCCATGTTCTAACAATCTTCATATCTTTCATACCACCTAGTATATATTATAAGTATAGATAAAGCAAGCATTTAGTAAGGTTACATCTCTATATCTGTATAGTGGGTCGCTAATTCCTTCAGGTTCTCGATCGTTTGTTCCAAGAGTGCTGTTGTTGATGAAGCTAATATGAATCTATTGGCTAGCAGCACACTCTCCCAGTAATGGATACAACCATGTATATTATTCATAAAGCTCCCATAATAATTAGCACTATTGCTAGTATGATTCTTATTAACCTGATAAAGTGGTCACGTAAAAACGTCTGGTGTTTGCCGTTATAACTGTCTGCGTTATGGTATAAAATCCAAGAGTAAATGCCATCGCTAAAAATCCATGTTCCGATACCTATTAGTAGCTTATCCATTGTAATCCTTTCGTGTTACTGTGAACAATTTATTAGTCTTACTGTCTGAGTAGGATACGAACAGTACACCCTCCAAGCCCTTCACTATCTGGTAAGCTCGTAACCGTTCTATCCTCTCTGGAACCCTGTCATACTTGGTGAATACTTTAGTACATTCCATTTTACTTCCTTGTGCTGGCTAGAGATTTGCACTCTAGATGTTTAGCTGCTCTTACTAGAGGAGGTTCCCCTGCTACAATCTCTTCAAGGAACGCAATCATAGCACTAGCCTCATCTTTGGTTAGTTCTTTAGTAGATGATTTGTTAAATGTTTTCTGCATATAGGCTCTAGCTTCTTCTGGTGGCAGACCTTTCTCTTTAGCTGTGGCATGGATTTTCTTGGTTTGAGGTGGGGTGATACCGCCCACTCCCATGTCGCTTGGTGATGTTTCAACAGTTGGTGAAACAAGCTTAACTGGTGCTTTAACCTCTGGCTTGGTTGCTTGTACTGTAGCAATTTCAGCATCATCATCCTCATCAGCAGCTAACCCTAAAATAGATGATAGGGCATACCGGCGAGTATAAGTTAATGCTGACCCCTTCTCTTGTGGGGGAAGATTATCATTACAGACAACCATATCACCTGACAACCATTCACCGGAACTATGGATAATGGCTGTTTCTATAACGACCTTATCCCCTTCTATTTTAGGCACTTGCGATATTGCCAGCCCATTATCTGCTAATGCCTTGTGTATAGATTCCAATACGTTTGGCAGGGGAGCATATTTGTACTTCTTTAACCCCCTGGTAGTTTGATAGGATACCTGTTCTGTTCGCTTAACAGGCAAGAAAGTTGATTGTGCTTTGGAAAGCGCATCTGCTAGACTGGCAATAGATTCTGATTTATTCATATTATTCTCCTTTACCCTCTGCCTTGGTTAGTGCTATTCTGGCTGGTGATACGTCAAGTTTTTCGCCTAGTGCTAATCCACCATCTATCCGATAGACTAGATTGATTAGTGCCTCATACATATCAGGTGCTGCCTTGAGCTTATTGAGTAAATCGGGGTCTAGTCTCAATACTGCTCGCCCACTAGAATCAAGCCCGCTGTCTGTCATTTCCCCTTTAGTATATCCCATTAGAACGGCACATCCTCTCCGATTTCTTCTGTATTTTCCTGTTTGCGTTGCCCTAAGAATATGACTTTATTAGCGATAACCTCTTGCTTGTAGTGCTTAACGCCATCAGTTTCCCATGACCTTGTTTGAGTCCTACCTTCTACATAAACCTGCTGGCCTTTAGATAAGTATTGATTACATACTTCAGCTAACTTGTTCCATGTCACAATTGAAAACCACTCGGTTGATTCCTTATCTCCGTACTTCTCATTGCAGGCTACACTGAACGAAGTGGTGGCCTTTCCACTGGGAACGAAACGCATCTCTGGTTCACTCCCTACATTCCCGATAATTGTTTGACTGTTAAGACTGCTCATTTTGTCACCTCCGTTATTGGATACCTCTTGTCAAGTTCTGCCACTAAGGCATCGGATTCGGCTAAGATGCCCTTCCTGTGAGTCTCCGCATCGTTTGTTGTCGCCTCGTCAAGCCCCAAGGAAACATTTAACTCCACAGTGCAATCATATGTCTTGACTCCCTTAACCGATGTGCTGACATTTACCCTGTACCTTCTTGTTGCTTCCATTCTAGTTCCTCCCTATTATTTCTGTATCTGTCTCATCTAAAGTCCAGACCTGACCGATGTTTTGTTCGTTCCATGCTTCCGTTATAGCCTTGATTAAATCCTTAGCTTTGCAACTGCCTGATAATTTCATTCCCTCTCCTCTTTACGTTTCTCTTCCTGTGCCTTTAGTGCGATGAGCTTGAATACTTCCTCCGCACGACCTGTTATTACAAAACTTTCCATGTTATTCCTCCCTCTGCCATTTAAAGCCTTTCCACTCTATATACATAGGCATTATCGCTCCGTATATCGGTCTGTCAATGAAGCCACCACAATGAAACTCTACAGGATCTGTTGTCCCATTTAACCCGATTCTTAATGTTCCATCATTCGGCAGACAGGACAGCATTTTCTTTAGCAATCCTACCGATAGGGCTACCGTTGCTTTCTTCTCTTGTCCTTTGGGCATTATCGTCTTTGTGTTCGGGAAAGTCCCAGCGGCAGGCTTGAAACTTACCGTGGGTTCTGATTCTATTTCCTTCCCTGCCGCATCAGTATAGGTCACTTGACATCTGTTGTCTATGGTTAAATTGGCTACTTTCTTTTCCGTGGTCTTGATAGTCTTGAGAATCTTTGCCGGTATCATGGTATCCATTGAATTAGGGTTGCTAGCTTCTCTCATTACCAGCAGGAACCCATCGGATGCTTTGAACTTACCTCCCTGATAGGCTACGTTGGTTAGAACTAGTCGGTTGTCATCTGTTGCACAGGCTTTAGTAAGGGCTATGTCGTATTTGTCTAATTCCACCTTATCTTCTCCTCGCTGTATTTCTTCTGGTGTATATCTAGCCATTTCCATTACTCCTCTTGTTTTATTCTCTAATTAGTTGTAGTATTTAAGGGCTTTACTTCCCTCTTGCCTCGTTAGCCTGTTATGGGTTAGCGAGGCATTGGTTTTATTCACCTAGCAGTTCCTTCAGGTGTTGTTCTTGCCAGTTGACTTCATCAGTCCAAGCAGCAGCCCCAGCAGCAGCCCCAGCAGCATCCCAAGCATCCCAAGCAGCAGTCCAAGCAGCA
>Ga0172381_10003239_pt1 | contig 17373 bp, 18 predicted proteins | sample Leawel6488metaG_FD_119754 | JGI IMG/M metagenome (GOLD analysis project Ga0172381, IMG submission 119754) | Leachate microbial communities from a municipal landfill in Southern Ontario, Canada - Leachate well 64-88 metaG | ecosystem: Engineered > Solid waste > Landfill > Unclassified | place... | reverse complement strand
ATGCGCTTATCCGGCGGATCCCGGCGATCATCCGGATATATAAAACTGAAACTGGATTTGAACTGGTTGAAAATCGGGTAATGGGAAAAGAAAGGCGGTTATTATGCTTGAAATTAAAAAGGTCGTAAAGCGGCGGACATGCCGGGAATATAACTGTGGGCGCAAGCTGGTCGTGATGCTTGAGCCCGGGGACATTCTGGCTATGCGCGAAGCTGGCCGGAAATATGTTTACCGGGCAGGGCTTGGGCGGATATTCGTACAACTGGCGCGCTGGTATGTTGCGGAACAGGCTGAATTGAAGCGAAAACTGCGGAAAGAAAGGCGGTTAAAATGAATATTAAAATCGAAGCTTATAATCTTGGCCTGCAGGATGGGTTAAACGGTTGGCGCCGTGGCCGCCCGGGCGGTTTGGATAATCCAGACTGGGAAGCAATTGAATCAGCTTACGAAAAAGGCTGGGAAACTGGCGAACGAAAACGGATTAAAGAAGGCATTATCAGAAGTGAAAAAGAACGTAAATTACTGGCTAAAAGTTTGCGCGAAAGCACAAGGGGAATACCAATATGAAACCATTATCAAATCGGGCTGAACAAGTCTTTCGGGCGGCAATGGCCAAGATGGATGAGAATGGATATGCTAAAATCGGCCAGGATGGTGATACCTTCCTTCCGCTGGTTGTGGAACGGGCTGGGCTGGTCCAGGGCGCAATCAAGGGCGATCTGGTCAGCTTCGCTCATTACGTCGAGCAGAACGGGGATCTGTGCCGGGATCCTGATGTCGTGATGTTGGACACTGGCGGGCGCCTTTATCCTATCCGGTACAGGCTGGATTTGCTTGGTGTGGATAATGACGCGCTGGAATATGACGATCAAGGGCAGATAACCGGCCGGTATCGGGTTAAGATGCAGGCGGATATCTGCGCATTTTGCGCGATCTGGGCAAAAAATTTGATTGAACAGCGCCCGGAACTGGGATAAGGGGCGCAGAAAATGGGCTAAAAAGCTATCGAAACAGCGCAATGTATTGATTATCAGTTTATTGTAACATGTTTTATTGAATTTTGTTTCGATGTTTCGATAGCATCTATCTACCTACCCTTTACCTTTAGAGAAAAAGAAAAAAAGAATATAAAGGATATCTACATAGGCGGCTATCGAAACAAGCGAAACATCGAAACAGTTTTTGAGTAGTTGAAGGGTAAAATGTTGAGTTTTGAACGAAACAGCGAAACAAAACAGGCATTGAGATAAAATGTTCAGTTTCTAGCGAAACATCGTTACGGGAAAAATGTTTAGTTTTGAGCGAAACAGCGTAACGGATAGGAGTCGCCGGGCGGGGAGATTGGAATTGATTAACCTGAATTTACAACGAAAGAATGAATTCCCTGACGTCAGCTAGGCAATCCTGTGACCAGACACTGTCTTCTTTGAATCGGCATGTCCACTGGTGCCATGGACCGTACCAGAATACCTGACCGATGGTGTCGCCAGATCGCTTGTTCGCGATCCAGTACATTGGGTTTCCTTCATGATTTTCGTCAGCTTTGACGAATTGAATGAATTTTGCCATAAATCTTACCTTTCAATAATTCAACTTCCCGTCGTAGATTTTCATCAGGATTGGCTTCTCAAACTCGTCCTGGCCGGGATCAGTGCACCAGTGCAGGCCGCGAATAGTCTTATTATCATAACGACAAATATCCGGTTTCAACTGCATTTCCGGAATCATCCCGCCTTTGATCAGATTGCGCAGGAAGTGCATAATCGTGCGTTCTCCGATCTTCTGCCAGTCCGAGACGGCTTCCCGGGCAATGTCGGCCATAACCTTCACTGGGAACCAGCAGTCGCATTTATTGGGATTTAGCGCGGCGTCTTCTAATTTGTTTCTAATGAGCGCCCGGATATCTTCCGCCTCATGTAATTCCCCGTCCGCATCGGTTTTGCGCTCCATATTGCGCTTAAACACCTGTTCGTATTGATCTTTATTGCCTATGATGGGCGCCATAATCTCACTTTCCCAAGTCTTGAATCGGGTGGCCGGTGTGAAACTGAACGTCGGGCCGCGCTCAAGGATTCCGATAATGTCGGCTATAATCTGTAGTCTGTGCGCTTGGATGTAGCGTATAATATTGCGCTCCCATTCCTTTACGACAATATCCGGTCGCTTGATATTGATAAAGAATGACCGGCTGATAAGGTCGCGGTCGAGGCTGGCGCTGTTGACCGTGATGACATAGGTTAAATCGTTCGGCCTGGTCTCCTCGCCGTGGCCATAGGGCGCCATGCCCGTTATTTCGCCCTGGGTGGCAAGCGTGGCAAGGGCTGAACATTTGAAATAGCCTACCACGTTATCAAGCAGGAAAATGTGTTTCTTGCGGCCGTCGCTTGAAAGCAGGCGTTTAAGAATGGTGCCGTAGTTGTTCTCCCCGTTGATCTGTTTGTAATCAACCCATATCGGGCTTCCGCTCTCGCCGTCTCCGCCGTAGAGATAGGACAACATTTCAACCAGCTTGGTTTTGCCGCTCTCTTGGCCGGTCGTGGAATCAATAACCCATATCGGCCGGTCAATTTTCGGCCTAAAATAGAGCGGACTGGCGAACATGACGCGCAATAATGTTGCGTCTTCCGGTGTGTCGGGATTAAAGAAACTGCATAATTCGTTAAAATATCTGGCGTCAGAGGTCGGCTCCGGCAATAAGCCATGGGTATAATAAACGTCTGTCCGTGCCGGCCAACTCGGGACCTCGCTGATCAGGTTGTATTTCTGGCAGTTAAAATCAAGGCTGGGAAACAACTGCTCCTGGGTAACCGCGCCTTCAATCTTGGCCCAGTTGACCTGATGTCCGGACTTTTCGGCAATCCAAGCGCAGAGCGTCCGCGAATCAGGAATAGCGCGAATCTCGCCGGTTGTGCGATCGTGATCAAACAGAAAGCTTCCAACCTTGCGCGGGAAGTTCCAGAAACGGCGATGCACTTCGGAGATTAACTCGTTTATATGGATCGGCTCGCGGATGTCCTTTGATTTGCCGTCCGGTGATCCTTTCTCCACCCAGCGGAAATTTTGAAAAGGCTTTTCGTTCGCTCGTTTGGCAATGGAGGCCTCGTTTTTAACGTTCGGATCCGCCAGCTTGTTTTTGTCCGCCGGTGCCGCGGCTTTAATCAGGTCAAGCAACTTCTCCTTAGTCCCACCCTGCTCCAGCCAGTCGGACACGTCGCCCTTGGGTGGCAGGCCGGGAAGTTGAACGATCTTGATGTCTTTTGTGATAAGCCGGATATTCCACGCCACCAGCTGGGCGTGGGCTCGTCCAGTGTCGTCATTATCCGGGAAAATTACGACGTGCTTATCCCTGAAATACTGTGTGTATGTATCGCACCATTTCTCCGCACCCTGGGGATTGGTGGTCGCCGGCAGGCCAAGCGCCGCCAGATTGTCGCAATCCTTTTCGCCTTCCGCTAGAATCACCCACCGCTTGTTGTGCCACTCTTTCAGGCGGTAGAGGATTGTTTCAATCCCGTCCAGATTCCATATCCATTCGCCCGGCTTGTCTGGATTCGGACGGCGCTGGCTGAATCTCTTTGGCTCCCAGCGGACCGTGGAATGAATCAGGTTGCCGGATAGGTCAATGTAATCGTATGAGCAGATGAATTTCCGGGCCGCCTTGGTCTCTTGAAAAGGCTTGAGTCCATATAATTCGCCCAAGTATTCCTGCGCGCGCCATAGGTCGCCGTTTGTTTTTGTCGCCATCGCCAGATCAATGATGCTTCCACCGCGTTTCTCTTTGTGGTCATAGAAGCAGTCTTTTTTTACGGTAAATGATTCAGAATCTGATCCCGCCCGGTACGGGCAGTTAAATCGCGTCCATTCCCCGCTTTGGTGCGGAAGAGACTGCATTCCAAGCTCACGTCGCATAAAATCAACACAATCGCCCGCCGCTTTAATCTCGTCCCATGAATACATCTTCATATTGATTTTTCCTTATATCGTAGAATTTAATCGTTTCGTCAAAATATATTCTTCGGTCTTAACCTTGTTACCCTGACGCAGTTGAGAGTTCTTGGTGACGACAATGTTTTCCCAGTTCCATATATCGCAAGGATATAATTCCCTGATCAGCGGCGTATCGTAATACGTGCAAACTGCCGGCGCCGGCGCAATAGTAAGAAGATGTGCAAGAAAAACGTGATCGGCGCGACCGAACGCCTTTGAGTAATACTGTTGAACTCCGTCGTAGGGCGGATCACAGAATAGAACGCAGTTTGTCTTTGGCCCGTAGATTCGTATAGCGTCCTGATAGTCCAGATTTTCAATGCACGTTCCCCGAAAGAATTCGCCAATCTCGTCCAGTTTTTTCAGCACGTTCTGGTAACGCAACACTTCTTTAATTGCTTTTCGGTCTCCGGTCCCGGCGCTGAATCCGCCTGATCGCCCCTTTCCTCCCCAAGAAAGTAACTGTCGATATAAGGTCGCCCGGGCGCGTTCTACCGGGTCAGTAATCAGCGTAAATGAAAATCCGCCGCGTAAATAATATATTGCGTAATCGTCGGTAAAGATACGTCTGCAGACTGGTGTCCATGATAAGCGTTGCAGAAGATCGGCGCGCAACACTGGATCCGCCATGCACCGGAAGAGACACGCAAGATCGGCGTTCGCGTCGTTATAAACACGTTTACGGAATCCAGCATTCAGGATCACGGCGGCCGAGCCTCCAAACACATCAACTAGGGTATCTGCACCGGTAGAATGAAGTCGCTTTGCTATTTCACGCGCCATCCTGTGTTTGCCGCCGATGTATGGCATCAAACTGATCATAATTTATTTCCCAAAATTTCCTTACACAAAGCCTTTGCCAGATTCACGGGCACAGCGTTGCCAATCTGCCGTACTTTTTCTGTCTTGTTCCCTGCAAATTGATAATCATTAAATCCCATTGCCGCCGCCAATTCGTGCGGTTGGAGCATTCTGAAATTAATATCGAGTTTGCAACCTTCGGTTTTGGGTTCCACTAGAGCAAATCTTTCCTTTGCCGTGACCGTGTCCAATGGCTCGTTCACGGATTGGGCTGACTTTGCCGAGCCGTAATATTTTGTCAGGAAAGGTTGAACAAGAGCAATCGCGCCGTGCGTGGCAATGGTCGGCAGAGGATTATTGACACTACGCGGGGCGCACTTGCTTTGCTGACCGATAACAAACGGTTCAATCAGTGCGTGTGTTTTCTCGCATGTAATTGTTCGCAGAGGTTCATTCACCGATTGAGTGCGACTGGCGCTGCTGCCGGCTCCCTCGTCGCCATGATTGCATTGAATAATGAATGGTTCCACCAGGGCTAACTCGCCCCGATGACCGCATGTAATGGTCGGCACGGGTTTATCAACAGAATGTGTTCGCGTATCGCCTGTATGACATGTCGGGACGATGAACGGCTGGCATAATCCCAAATGTTGCCCACCGGCCGTGATCGCCGGCAGTGGCTTCGATGTGTCGCGGGCGCCTCCGGTGCCACGCAGTATCGTCAGAAACGGCTCCCCGCAGAATTTCCGCAACCCTGCCTCAATCCGTCGCATGGTGTTCTTTGAAAGCGGTCGTTTGCGCGTGAAAATACTTTGACCTTTCAGTGTCCAGTCAATTATTTCCTTTGCCGCACGCCATTTCCCTTCATGACTGGCAATCGGCCATGTCGGCCGCTTTCCGCGCCGGGCTTGGATAAATAACCGTTGCCTTGTCGTATCGTCCCCGTAGTCGGCCGCGTTCAGGACTCTATGTTCGACAAAATAACCCAGCGATTCCAGCGCGTTTATAAACGCCCGGAATGTTTCCCCTTTTCTTGACTTGTCTGGCCTGCCATCATTTCGAAGCGGGCCCCACGTCTTAAATTCCCTGACATTTTCAATCAGGATATTTTCAATCCGCAATCGTTCTGCCCAGTGAAGCACGTGCCAGGCGCTCGCCCGGCTCTGATCGTTACATGGTTTGCCGCCCCTCGCGACGCTATGATGGGTGCATTCAGGACTGGCTACCAGCAACTTTAAACAACCGCCCGGCACAACGCGGCTCGGGTCAACGCTCCCGAGATCCGCGCAAAGATGTTGTGCCCAGGGATGGTTTCGCTTGTGCGTATCTACCGCGATCTGCCAGTGATTGATTGCCAGTAGCGTAATATCCAGCCCAAGTTCGCGGGCGGCCAGGATGCAACCCGTGCTTGTCCCGCCGGCGCCGCAAAATAAATCGGCTATGGTGACTGGTTTCATTTAGTCTTGTTTTGGTTCTTCTGTTCCGGTTCAGCCCTGCCGTTCATCTATCCGCTTGTTGATCGTTCTTAAAATATCCTCCCGATTCGCTTTCAGCTTTTGTCTCTGTTCGTCCGTCAGTGCCGGGTTGGCCGGGTTTCCTGACGGCAAAACGGTCTCTTTCTTTACACCTTGTTTTTCCCGCCAGTGATTCCGTGCATATTCGCGGCAGAACATCGTGTTACATTCGCCTTTGTGAGTTTTCATCCTTGGATTTGCATTCGCCGGCAATGGCTTTTCGCACCAGAGACATTTTCTTTCTTTTGTTATCAGGTGGCGGATTGTCCCGGGCCTTTTCGGTTTTTTATTTACCGGTTTCGCTGGCTGTTCCTCGGGTGCGGGCGGGTTCGGGATCACTATCCCCAATCCCAAGCTGATACCATTTAACGTCTGGGCCGCCGCGTTTATCTCAATCAATTCAGATGTTGAGATTTCAACCAACCGCGCTCCTGCTTCTGTTCTTCCGATTATCTTCATTGCTTTTTCTCCTGTCTGTTGTTTAACTTTTCGTTTCGCAAAAAAACTTATGCCCTGCCACTATGGCCACCAGCTTCATCTTATCTGCCCACCACGGCGGTTTGTCCATTTTGGCTGGGGCGTAATAATGCGTTGCCGACGTGCTTGGCGTGTATCCGGGCTGGCAAACGCACTTGGCAAGTTCTTTACAATCCTTCCACGCCTGCGAATTAATCCGTTCTAATTCCGCCGCGCGGTTAATCAACTTGCGTTGCCGTTCCTCTCCGTTCCAGCATGAATATTGACTTGGAGCAAGACACGTGTCTTTAAGCGACTTTCCGGAAGCGTTGCTTCTGTTGACAAACGTTTCTGAAACGATCATCTTGCCCGCCCAGGGTTCGCCTTCTGCCTCTCCGAGCACTGTCATTGCAACAACAGCGGCTTCTGATAATTTTATGAGTTCTGAAATCATAGTAATTTCTTTCCTCCCAATATTTGCAGGCATGTTGTTTTGCTTTTAACCATGTTAATTCCGTGATAGAACGCCTGCAGTTCCCCTATCACGCATACCCCTTTCTGGGCCCGGGTAATGGCCGTGTAAATCAGCGATCGGTCAAGCTGGTACCAGTGCTTTCTAAGGCAAATGAAAACTACGCGCCGGAATTGACTACCCTGCGCCTTATGAACGCTCAAGCAATAGGCATGTTTCAATTCACGTAACTGTTCCTTTTCGCAAAGCTTCGGATTGGGATCCCGATCAAGGGTTATCCATAGATTGCCTTCAATATCCGTTTCTCCTGCCGTTCCAAGATCACCATTCCAAAGGTCCATGGCGCTGAAATTTTTGCAACATAACACGCGGTCGCCTTGCGTGAATTTCTGCGGTGAAGGATTGACTATTGCCCTGATTGCCCGATTGATTGAATCAATGCCGCCGTCATTGTCCTGATTATTGCCATAGGTCGGGGATAGGATTATATCCTGTGTAAAATCAAGCGCTTTGGATTTTACCCATTCAATAAGTTTTGCCGTTGTCGCCTCCGCTTCCCCGGTGTTAATCATCCGCCATGATTCCCCACCGGAATTGTCTACCTGAAGTGGGGCTTGCCCCTGCCGGATGGCCTGCGCCGCCTTATGGACCGCTCCCTGCGCGCGCCAGCAGTGTTTCAACTCAACCACCATATCCGGCCGGAGCTTGATAAGATCATGAAATGGCTGTCCTTTACCAACTGGCGGCAACTGCGCCGCGTCGCCTACAAGCAATAGCTTCGGCGGATTGAATTTGAGCATTTGCGCCAGTAGCCAGGCGTCAATCATACTGGATTCATCTACAATTACGGTGCAAGTGAACGGGCTTTGCCTGTTGATCTTTTCGCCGTCCCAAAGTAATGCCCGATGAATTGTGGACGCCGGATATCCAGTCGCTTCTTTCAGTCTGGCCGCGGCTTTGCCGGTGGGCGCCATGATCTCGACACGACCTTCCATTTGGTCCGCAACCGTTTTAATGATGGTCGTCTTGCCGGTCCCGGCGCCGCCTGTAATGATGGCGTCGCCCATATCGCAAGCTGCCTCGACCGCTTCTAGCTGGCTTTCGTCAAGTTTAAGCTGAATCTCGCCCATATTTCTTTCTCGTTTTCATGGTCATTCTGCGAAGCAAAATGATTTGTTTCTAACCTGATAAGCTTTTCCACTTCGCAAAGCCGCTTAATACTGGCCTCAAATTGCGTGTCGTTGGGTAATATTGATGTTACGTTAATGAAGATTTTATCTAGTTCTTGAACAAGTTGTTCCCGACTGATCGCTGTTCCGAATTGTTCAGTGAGTTTGCCAAGACAGTAAAGAATGGCCGCATCAAGCCGGCGCGGATCCTCGTCGCCAATTTCAAAGGCCTGTCGTATGCCTTGGTCAACGTCGTTAAATCCATAGCGCGGTAGATCGGCCAGGATAAACGGATCAGCCTTGATCTTACTGATGGTCTCATCGTGCCAAGCGTCCCATGCGAGGCTTGCCATGTTCAACGTAGCGCCCTTGCCCATCAGGAATGAAAGCGCCTGGGTTTGCGCCGCCTGTTCCGTCAATCGTTTAAGTGTGTCCTGCCAGTGAAATCTGGTCTTATCATTCGCTCCGACAATGCTTTCAAGTTCCGGGTGTTCGCGCCATTTATCGCCGTAGGTTGCCCATATCCGCTCTTCAATGGCCGGACCGATGCCTTTCGTGATTTCACAGGCATAGTGCAAGAGCGCCATCGGATCTTCAGGAACGGACAGCAGTGCGGTTTTGAAAATAAATTCCTGCTGGCCGTTAAACTGGCTGGTTTTCCAAAAGCCTTCCAGCTTTAACAGATCGCCTTCCTTGATCTCAAAACTGACGACGCCCTTTGCCGCGCCATGTTCTGTCTTGAGAATTGACCAGCCGGAATCAGGCTTCCGGTAAATCACCTTCTCGACCGTCGCTGTTATTATTATCGGGTTCAAGTTGCCTGCTCCGTTCCTTGAGTATCGTGTATGCCAAGCCTGCCGCCGTGATCGGATTGTCCGCAAAGAGAACTGAAACACGTTTCAATGTCAGGATTGCAATCTGTTTAAATAAAAACGGTGGTAAAACTTTAGGATGGTTATACTCGTGATTTACAATCTGCATGATATTTCCTTCTACAATAACTACACTGGCAGGAAAATCTTGCTCCATGCGTTCAATTTCGTTCAAAAATCGCTTCCATCCTGTGGATGTAGTTCCCGTAAAATCATTGACCGATTTGCGTTCAATGGCAAAACCTTGGTCGTCGGCCAGCGCATAGTCACCGGTATTAAGATTACCCAGCGAAACAACAGCCAGATGGCCAGGGAAATGCCAAGGCTGTTGCTCGCTGGTATCTATGACGATGTTCAACAACATTTAATTAAACGGTAAATCGTCATCCATTGACGTGGCCACTGTTGGGGTGACTTGGTTTGCCTGAGGCCCCGGCATCTTGCCGCCGGTCAACTTATCCCATATGTTCGCCGCATGATCATTTGAGATCACCTCATAACGCCTGGCATTCAGGAATTTTGGGCGAATTCTTGTGTTGCCCTCGTAAGTTTCTTCTTTCATCACCAGAATGGCCGGCACTCCAACAAGTTCATTCACCTTTTTGACATCGAACGGCGCACTCATCCCGAGTTCAAGGCATTGCTTCATGCTGACTTCATAGAGCGGCTTGCCTTTGTTTTTTCCGGATGTGACGATCTGGCCTGTGAAATACAGATAATAATCGGCGTACTCTCCTTGTGGATGCTTCTCGTTTTCTTCCGCATGACATCGCAATACCAGCACCATGCGTAAGTTGTCGCCATTCTTCTCGGGCATTTCTTCCCACCGAACGCTGGTGATGATTATATCGAATTCGCCCGTCCTGTTGAGCTGGTCGCCTTGTTCCTGTTTATTTTCCATGGTCTTTCTCCTTATTTTATCTTTTTCCGACTGGTTTGATTTCGTTCTTGAACGTTATGCCGTGCACTACCACTGTCTTCGACTCTGACTCGCTTATCATCTTCTGGATTCTGTCCTCGTTCTTTGTCTTCCATGCGTTGATCTTGACCGGGTCAATCGAGCATAATTCGCGCGGGACCTTGTCCGGGTCTGAAACTTCCCAGACCAGGCGCTCTTGAATTCTTGTTGCTGACGAGACCGGCGGTTGAACCGCCTCAACTGGCGGGGCTATCACCTGCGGAACAAACGGCGAGTCCGGCTCTGCAAGTCCAACCGCAACCGCCATCGCGTGATCAGCTTCTTGTTTTTCTATCTGTTTTCGTTGCTCATCTTCCGCCTTGCGCTTTTCCTCCTCCTCTTTTTTGCGCTGTTCGACAACAAATTTACCCATCCGATCCTGCAATGCTTTCTTGACGGTTTCAAGCGGTTCGCGCGCTTGATCTGCCGCGCCTTTAATTAACTTCGCCGCTTGGCTGAACGGGTCGGATATGTCCTTGCGCATTTTTTCAAGCGCGTTACTCGTCTTGGTGATTTGCGCCAAGAGACCATCGGCAATTGAATATGACGATTGGTCGTTTACCCCTTTAACGCATACCGCTTGTGCTTCCTCGTACAGTTTGTTGCGCTGGATAATCCAGTCGGACCGGATAGCGACCACCTGCGTGGTAACGTTCGGCAGTTTGACGACAAGGTCTGTTACTGGCATGATATTTCCTTTCGATTATTTACTCTGCGGCGTGGCTGTTATTTGCTCTGTGGCGCGGCCGGTTTGCGCTTCGCAATTTCTTCTTTAATTTTCTCGCGATGCTGATCAGTCATTGCCGGATGGGGCCATTGGACAGCAAAGGACAACTGTTCGTTGGTTAAATCCGTCCATTTTTTACCGGTCAGTTTTCCGCAAGGAACTTTGTCGAATTCATCCTTCATGACTTCCGGCACGATTGCTTTTGGTTTATCTGGTGCGGGAACAGTTTTGTCCGGTGCGTGATTTGCGGCGGGACCGGGATGGGCTTTCCCTGTGCTTGCTTTCGCCGGCTCTGGTTCAGGTTTCTGATCCTGCACGGCGGCGGAACAAGTCATAGGCGTTGGAACATTCGCCGGAACAGGCTGGACCGTCTTGGCGTCGTCAAAGTCGTTGACCTCTTCGGGTGTGTAGGTTCCCATGTTGACACCCGGATCCAACGTCCTGACGTTATCACTGACTAACCGTGACCACAGCATTTGCTTGGGCCATTTTCCCCATGTGTTCTTAACTTCGCCTTTTGTGTTATAAACGATGCGCTTGGCTTGTGCTTCCGCCAATGTGAATTCCGATTTCAGAACATTGCCATCCTTCGTGAACGTGGCCGCCGCGCGTGTGTCTGAACGTTCTGTAATGGTATATTTCCCGCCGCGTTCAATGAACTTGGCAAGCATGGCATCCGCCCGCATTGAAGGCCGCCCTTCAATAATGTGGTATGTCTGAATGAACTCAAGCGGGGTCATTCCTGCCTGAACGCATGTCATGGCAAGGACCATTCCCTGCCCCTGCTGACTGCACCCAAACATGCCCGACCGGTCAAACAATTCACCGATTTTTATCAGACTGTCCACGTCATTGATCTGCAAACTGACATTCTGCCTTACTGCTACTGCTGTATTTTCCTTTGACATATTGCATTGCTCCTTATTTTTTCTGATCTGTTTACTAACGACTGTTTATATCGCCATTTCCATCTGCCGCTCGTCATCGCGCATTTCGCGCGTGTTGATCGTTTCCTTGGTGTCGCTTCTTACTTCCGTTACCAATCCAGAGTCGAAAAAAAACGTACGCTCGCATTTAACCATCCGTGATTCAGATTTTGCCCTGATCGTGCCGGACAATTCGTTGACTCTCGCCTGTCTGGAATCAATCTTTGCCTGGTATTCCTTTTTAATTGACGCCAACTGATCTTCAAGCGTCGCGATTTCTGCAGACGCTTCGGCCATTTCGGAGCCGCGCGCGATCAATTCTTCATCAGACAACTTGCACCGCAAAACCGTTTCAAACGGCTCAACTTTGTTTTCCGGCTTCTCGTCTTTTTGCTTTTCGCCTTTCTTGGTCATCTCAATTCTCCTTTCGTTTTTTTGTTTTCTCATACCAGTTTCAATGTTCCGCCCTTAAGCAAGGCTGTTAAAAACTCGCGCTGTTTCCTGATTCGCTCCTTCCAATTAATTTTGTTTTTCCGAAAGAATTTCATAACACCCCTTTCAATCAACTTCGCCTTGAAGCACCTTGCCCCAGCGTCCAAGAATTGTTGGCCATCCAATTTCGGCGGCCATTGCGATAAGTTTTGAGCGTTTCACTCCGGCCTTGCTGTATATCTCATCTGCCTTTTTAATAATCTCCTGGCTTACAGAAATGAACACGGTCTTTTTGTAATCGTTTTTTTGCACTTGCTTATTGCTCATGCTACCCTCCTTTTTTGATAGAACCCGGCCTTGACTTTTACGGACGTTTCGGGTTGACTGATATCAGTCATGTCGTCAAACGATGCGGCCTTGACGTGTTGGCTGACTGTTAGTTCGAGATGAATGCCAAGCTTTTGGCATAAAATTTCAGCTCGTTGTCTTGCGTGAGACGGGTCAATGGCATGAAGTTCCATGCTGTCATGCGTATTGCCCGAACTGATTTGAAGGACGGCTAAATATGAATGTTTATTCAACCGTTCGACGTGACCCGTGGCAACAGTGCCAGGGTGATGCAGATACGTTATCAATCTGTGCTCCTTTCATGAGTTTGTTTAAGGGGCAGAACTTTAGGATTGTGTCGTTTTTTTTAAACGATAAAAAAAACACAACCGCTATGGTTCTTAACTCATGAAAGGAAGGATAAAAGATATATTATACGTCGTCAAGTAGAAAAATAAATTATTTTTTATGTTGATTTTGCCTGTAAATACGGCACTATTTTGAACATGAAGAAAACATTCTCAATAAAACTTGATCTTGAAATGCAGGAAAACGTCGCGGATCATGCCCGCAAGATGGGACGTGAAAAACAGGATGTTATCCGGGAAGCTCTGTCAATTGGCCTGCAGGTTTTAAGGATGCCGGAATATTACACGGCCAGACTTAACGGTGTGAAATTTGAGGCTATTATCCGTGAAGTCCGGGCGGCGCTAAAGAAGGCTTAATCCACTTTCTTGGCCCGGGTTTCCATAATCATTTCGCCCAAAGCCTTGTGTCTTGCCATTTCCCCTGCCCGGTCAAAGATTTTTTGAACTCGTCTCATTTCCCATGGCGTCGGGTCGTTGTACCGCCATTGGTATGCAGACGCTATGCGTAGCGCCAGTTGGCCGCGATTGACAAGATATCGCTCGTATTGCTCGTCGCTCATATCAAACGTGCGGCCTTTAAGCGTGATGCTTGGGCGTGGCGTTCCGGGCCACCATTGCATATCTGGCCTCGTCTGTGCCCGATTCCAGTTGAATATCATTCGGTCAATATTGGTCGTGCTGGATGCGTCCTGGACCCGGACCGGCACCAGCATCCGCCAAAGCGTGTCCGATTCGGACAATCCAAGCGTGTTCCCGTTGGCAAAAACATCCTTGCTGATCGGCCGTCCCCAGTGGTCATAGCGCGGGATTGGCTGAATGGCCGCGATCGGGAAAGCCTTTTGAAGTCCACGCTCAACATAGCTTTCATAAAGCCATTTGGCGCCCTCGCTTCGTACCTTGTAATCGCGAACATAGGGATCCGTGGCCCGCAATGCCTGGCGCAACAGGTTCGGGATCCATGATGCGGTCTGGTTGGCCGCCATATCCACGGCCTTTTCAGGGTTTTCAATGGCATTCAGAATGTCGGAAATGCCCTGCAAATACGTCCTGTCCTGCACAAACTGGGAAGCCGCTTTCAGAACATTAACGTTCAACGGGCGGCCGTCCTTCATATCGCGGAAAGCATTTATCCCGTCAACCATGAAGGTCAAAGCCGTAGAGAATGGCTCAAACCTTGAGTAATTGACCCATGTATTGCCAATCTTGATTGACTGCGGCGGGATGTTCAGCTGTTTAAACCTCTGTTCGTTCGGCGTCCCTGCGATTGTGCCGGTAATCCACGGCCAGGGGTTGTCATCGTCCCCACCCTCTGGCGAGGTTAAACCGTACAGAATCCCGGTCAATGTCCAGGCGAACATCTGCTCTGCGGTATGCCGCAACAGTAATTCAGGTTTTTCGCGATAGACGCTTTCTTTGCCGGCAAGCTCTTTGATTCCCTCAAACGCCATGCGCATGGCGCCCAGCGGACTTTTCTGCGCACCAAGTTTAATCAGATTGGTTGGCGTGGTAACGAACGGGAAGATGTATTTGAACGCAAGCCCCACCATACCCGGCTTATTGCGAGCGGACAATAGTGCCGAGCCAAGAGCGCCGGGCTTGGATTGAAACAGCAGGCGCTTTGCCTCTTCCATTCCAAGTTCGCGCGCGAGACTTCCTTTGTCGTCCAGACATGCCTGGATAAAATCCTGACGGTCCAGATCTGTGAGTTTTGATTTATCCGCCATGCGTGTTGCGTGTTCGGCAGTCAAGGCATCCCAAAGGATTGTCTTGAACCATTCATCAGTTGCCAATAATACCCGCTGTGGAATGCGGACAATACGCCCGAATTTGCCGGGAATGGAAATGCTTCCCTTGGTGTCAATCTTGGCTGTGCCGGCGGTCTCATAAAGGAAGGCATTCATCCATGCCATATTTGCCTTGGTGATGTTGGGCCAGATATGCCGCCACATTTCCTTGACGCTTGCCAAGGTCGGAGCGTCCGTCTTGGCAAACATATTCAGGATGGCCTCGGCTGGTTTCTGGACAAAGACTTCCCATGCGCTGAATGCAGTATTACTGGTAGCGTTAACGATATTCGTGCTGATACCGGACAGGATTGCATTGCGCCAGTATTCATACAGTTTGTCGCCGGTCGTGGATAATTCACTGCCGATGGTATTGACTATCACCATCATTTTCTGGTTATCCATCAGGACGTCTGCGGATATGCCGGCAAGGTCGGTTATTCCCATTCGTTTCAAAGCATCAATAGTTTTCTGCATCTTGACCTGGTGTTCCTGAATCGCCTGCTTACGCTGTTCGTCGGTCATGCCGGACCAGCGCGCAACAACATCTTCCGCCGGCGTTGCCAGCATTTGTGCAATGGCCGCCCGTCTTTCTTCCGGTGTTTCAATCTTGTCGCGCCGGAAAGCGAACGCTCGCCCTTGCTCTGTTCCTTGTTGCAGATAAGTCGTGTTGGCAAGGATTGATACTTGCTGTTCGTTCTGACTGCCTGAAACAAGCTTGGCAAATTCAGGCGTATTCAGAACCAATTGCGCCCCGACAACGTCCTTGACGCTTGTGCCAAGTTTGCCGGCGGCCAGTTCATAGATAGCGTTCTGAACGCCCTTTTGCTCAATCTCCGGCCGGGCTTCGGTGGCTACCATTGACCATGATTTGCGGTCGGGTTTGTAGGTTTGTTCAATGCGATAAAAGAAGTCTCTATCCTTTGGCGTTTCAAATGGATTGGCGCGGGGAGTCCGGGTTGCTTGGCCGTCCAGGCTCATGCGAATATTTTCTTGATTGTTTTGATTGACATTTTTTTGTGATGTGTTATCCTCTTGTTGTAAGTGGAATTTCTCCGGTCGAGAGCCAGGGATCGTTGAGACCGGAGAAGTCGGGTTGGGGTTCCCCTGGGATCGCCCTTCTCCGTCCTTCCTTTCCCAGTCAATTGTCATTTCATCCCGTCGGCTACGTCCAATTGATGGAAATTGGGTAATAAGTTTTCCTGTAAACGCCTTTTCCGCTTCCACATATCCATCGGGTGAAACAACGACCACATGTTTCGTGTCTCCTCTATAGGATCGGATATACAATCTGTTGTTGGTCTTCGAGTCAACAAGTCTGACTGCCGCATTTTGCAACGTGCCGATAATATTTGGCAACCATTCGGCTTTCGAAATGTCTATACGATTATCTTTCTCATTTCGGACAAGATGCCATACTCTTTGCGCAAGCGTTTGTCCTTCAGGATTCCATAACAGAACTTCTGCGCCATCTGCCGCCATTGTTCTTTCCGGCCACGCTTTAAAAAGGTCAACTGCTTTGCGTAAAATTTGCTCATTACTCGTGCGCGTATCCAGTAAAATCGGTTCAACGCTGTCTATAGGCAACGAAATGTCTTTTAACTTTTGTCCTATCGCCATTCGTATTCCTTCCTGATATTGTGGCGTGTTTATTCCCCTACCCTGCGTCACGTAATCCCGCGCCGTGTCAATCAGGCTATCAAGCCTATTTTGTTTGAACATGCGCGAAACCATTTCAGGCGGCAGGATGCGGTTCAACGCGCGGCGGATAGCGTCAAGTAACTTCGCATACCAAGGACCGTTCGGATCCCGTTGCGCTTCCTGGGTGGCATACTCTTCGGCCAGGTATGCCCGGTTGCGTTGCGACTTGAGCGGATCCGTCAGTCCTTTGTCCGGTAATTCGCTGGCGTATAGGTCAAGAATCTGCTTGATTCCCTCGGTCGGGATCTCATCATAAAGCTTGAGCATCTCGCCCTGAAACTTTTCGCCCAGCACTTTGCGCAAACCATAATGCCCGATGACTTCATGCAGGATGACTTCAATCGCCTCTTCCGGCTTGGAAAGTTCGGATGTCACTATGACGACACGATTGTTTTTAATGTCAAAAAAACCGCGCGGTCTTCCGGCCTTGATAAGCAATGCGGCTTCCGGTGATACCAGTCTGGTGGCCTCGTCAATATCGGCCGCCACTATGGTTTGCGGTTTATTGACCCAGTCGCGGGTAGCAACACGGATTATGCGTTCGGCGTTTGCTTTATCTACGCCCGGCGCCGTCTGTCCTGTATTCGCTTTTGCCATGGCAATCTCGTCGCCGACCTCGTGCTGTCTGGCAAACACGGCCAGGACGTCGCCAGTATAATCACGCGCGGCCAACCATGTTTTCAGTTTTTCAAAGATTGCCTGCTTGCGCTTACTGATGGTCTGTGGTGTTACCCCGAGATCCGCGGCAATGTCTTCCTGTGATCGTTCGGCCAGCAGGCCGTTTAAAATTGTGGATTCGTCCCTGTCAAGTTCATCCAAAAAGTCATATAGCGCCGCACGGATTTCATTGACCTCCGCCTGCTGTTCGGGTGACAGACT
>Ga0172381_10003238_pt1 | contig 17374 bp, 27 predicted proteins | sample Leawel6488metaG_FD_119754 | JGI IMG/M metagenome (GOLD analysis project Ga0172381, IMG submission 119754) | Leachate microbial communities from a municipal landfill in Southern Ontario, Canada - Leachate well 64-88 metaG | ecosystem: Engineered > Solid waste > Landfill > Unclassified | place... | reverse complement strand
AGCAAAAGTTAATTCGCAGATCGCCGCTTACGGTGTTATCATTCAACAGTTTGGATTCCTTGGTAAACTGAGACTTCCGGAAGAAGTTGTTACATCAATCAATGGAAAAATTCAAGCTCAACAGGATGCTATGAAAGTACAAAATCAAGTTGCTCAAGCAAAAGCTGAAGCTGAGAAGACAATTGCAACAGCAGAAGGTACTGCAAAATCTAATCAGTTGATCGCCAGTTCAATTTCCGCTTCTTTGATCCAGTGGGAACAGTTACAGATCCAGAAGAAAAATATTGAAAAGTGGAATGGAGCATATCCATATTTTATGGCAGGTGGTAATACGCCATTTATGTTTAATGTCCCATCTCCAAAATAATTTAGAACATATATAGTATATCGAAGGGAACCTGAATTCCTAAGGTTCAGGTTCCCTTTTTTTAATTGCTCCTCTATCCCAATTGGCAGAGGAACCGGTTTTAGACGCCGGTCAGTTTGTGTTCAAATCACAAGGGGAGCACCAATAAATATGAAAAGTTATTCAATCTTTAATAAAATATAGAACATAATATAAAGATATAAATTTATATTTGAAAGGAGATTGGAAATGAAACCAATTCAATTAGAAAATGATTATCACAAAAATTAAAATGTTTATCTGCTGAACAAGAGAAAAGTATAAGAAAATTATTGGAAGAGGCTCTTGATCTTCTTTTTGAAAAATATAAAAAATAGAAGGAAATAATAAATGAGTTATTTTTTCGTTTCAGATCAACATTTTGGACACAACAATGTAATCCGTTTTTGCAACAGACCATTCAAGGATGTTTACGAAATGGATCAAGAAATAATTAAAAGACATAACGAAATAGTATCTAAGGATGATACAGTTATTCATGCAGGGGATTTTGCGTTTAGAAACAAACTACCAGTTCATAAATACATAGAGCAATTAAATGGAAATCATATTTTTTTAAAGGGTAGTCACGATAAATGGAATAAACAAGGATCTTATGTATGGGAGGGAAAGATAGAAAATTACTATTTTGTGGTCTGTCATTATCCATTTAGAACATGGTCTAGATCACATTATGGTAGTATTAATTTACATGGTCATTGTCATGGAAATATTGAAGAATTTCCAAACCAAATAGATATTGGGGTAGATACAAATAATTTTTATCCATATTCAACTCCACAAATTATAGAAATAATAAAAAATCAAAATTTGCTTCCTTTGGATATTAAGGAATAAATAGTATGATAATATATAAAACCACTAACCTATTAAATGGTAAGATTTATGTTGGAAAAGATTCCAAGAATAATCCGAACTATTTAGGTTCTGGTATTTATATATACAAAAGTATTAAAAAACATGGAAAAGAAAATTTTAAAAAAGAAATAATTTGTGAATGTTGTTCAAAAGAAGAATTAAATAAAAAAGAAAAATACTGGATTAAAACTTTAAATTCAAAAATTCCAAATGGATACAATATTTCTGATGGAGGAGACGGAGGAGACAATTTCACTTTTAATCCAAATCGAGAAAATATTAGAAAAAAGCAATCAGTAATTAAAAAAGGAAAATTACATTCTGAAGAACATAATAGAAAAATTGGATTATCACAGATTGGTAAAACAATTTCTAAAGAACAATGTATAAAACATTCAGAATTTATGATAAAAAATAATCCAATGAAGAATCCAGATACAGTTAAAAAGATGATGCAATCAAATGCAGGATTTAAACACTCTGAATATTCTAAATCTTTAATAGCCGAAAAAAAGATTGGAAAAAATAATCCGATGTTTGGAGTTTCACCATGGAATAAAAAAGAACCAATTCCTTCTCAACTTTGTTTATGTGGTTGTGGTGAGATGACCAAACAAAATATGAAATATATCTATGGTCATAACAGAAGAGGAAAAAAGAAACACCAACCAGATAATTTTAATTTACTTAAAAAGGACTAAATTAATGAGATACGCAATTGGTGATATACACGGATGTAATAAAACACTTCAAAAATTATTATTAAGATTAAAATTAACAAAAGAAGATAAAATTATTTTTTAGGTGATTATATTGACAGAGGACCTAATTCAAATGGAGTTTTTAAAACAGTAACGAATTGTCCTTGTGAAACAATATTATTAAAAGGAAATCATGAAGAAATTGCATTAGATTACTTTTTATCAAAATCTGTTGATCAATATAAATTTTGGTTAGCTTGCGGAGGAGATAGAACTCTACATTCTGTTCCGCAAGAAGATTGGAAAAAATGGAAAAAATGGATGAAGAATGATCTAAAAATGTATCATGAAGAACCTGATTATTTTCTTGTTCATGCTGGATTTAATTGGTTAGGTGGAACAAACGTTTTCAAAGATCTTGATTCAATGTTGTGGTCACGAGACGCAAGTCCTGATATGGGAAAACCAGTTATTTGTGGTCATACTCCACTTTCATTTTTGCAAATAGAAGATTTAATAAATTCACATAATAGAAATATTTATATTGATAATGGTTGTGTTTTTATAGGTCTTGTTGGTTTTGGAAATTTAATAGCATTTAACTTAGATACAAGAGAAATTATCTCGCAAAAAAATATAGATGTGAAAGGAATATCATGAATTGCAAGCTTGTTTTAAATAACATAAGAAATAACTTTGAAGAATATTTAATAAAATCAAAACTTAAATCTGTAATTTTAGGAGTAAGTGGTGGAGTTGACTGTGCATTAGTTGCTGCTATTGCAAAACCTGTTTGTGAAAAGTTAAAAATTAAATTAATTGGTGTAAGTCTTCCAACTGTGAATAATAAAATTCGTGAAAACATAAGGGCTGTTCAAATTATAAAATATCACTGTATGGAAGAATGTAAATCATTTGTTGATGATTTATGTAATGTTGCATATCGCTTTTGTAACTCAATAGATAAAAGTTCATATAGCGGAGGATCTATTGATGACAAAATTGATTATGGAAATATTACTGCTAGATGCAGAATGATAATGTTATATTCAATTGCTTACAGAGAAAAGGGTATGGTTTTATCAACTGACAATCTAACTGAGTATTATCTTGGATTTTGGACTTTACATGGTGATGTTGGAGATTATGGAATGATTCAAAATCTTTGGAAAACAGAAGTATATGAGTTATCTAATTGGATTTGTAAAAATGAATTATCTGATCTTCCTTATCAATCAGAATCATTACGTCAATGTATTGTAGCAATACCAACTGATGGTTTGGGAATAACAGAATCTGATTTAGATCAAATAGGTGCAAAAACTTATGCTGAAGTTGATATAATACTCACAGAATATTTTTCGCTTGAAAAACATAAAGATCATCCAGTTATTCAAAGACATTTAAAATCAGAATTTAAACGACACAATCCTCTATCTATTAGTAGGGAGGATTTATTTAGGAGAAAATAATAATGAACAGAGATAACATTAAAAAGTTATTTGAAAACATGGGTTCTAGACTCACAATCAGAACCGGAACTTCAACAAGAGGCGATGGAAGTCCTTTAAGAATAAATGTTTCAAAAGACAGATACGGTGAACATTTCACTTTAACTTTGAATCCTCTTTTGGATGAAAGTAAAGTAGTAATTCAAGCTCTTGACACTGATAAAAAACTTCGTCAGATGCTTTTAAATTTGGTATATTGGACTGTTCCACCAGAACCAGTACCTGTTTCAAGAAGAGCTAAAACAAGAGGATGGAATCATCCAAATAATATATCAAGAACTGATAACCCAAATCCGGTTAAAGTTGTTGAAAAACTTCTTGTTGGTCACGATGAAATGCACTGGTTTGTTGCTGGTGTAAGTGGTGCAAAAAATATTAGAGAAGCTTTTTCAAAGATTAAAACCCGCTGCAGTTATTGTTGCTGCTAGAACTGCCGGAGTTAAAAATAAAGATTGGTTTAAAAGAAAAACAAAAGGATTTTTAACTCAAGGAGAATGGTTCTTTGTTCCTGCTCATTTTAAAGAGGACAAACTTACAATTATCCATAAAAATGAACCAATTAGCAGACAAGGCGGATCTCCGCATATTATTGTTGAAGAATTAATTAGATTTGGTGGGGATACCGTATATGTAAAAGGTAGTGAGGTTTTAGATGAAAAAACATATTTAAAGCTTCCTATTGAAAAAAGAAATGGTTATATGCAAAGAGTTAGAGGAGCCACGACTCTAGGTAGAGGAAAAGTAACACATAGGGATCATCATACCAGAGTTTAAAAGGATGGCATGAAATTCATTTGTCAAATGAACGAACAGCATCCGGTAGATTTTCAGGCGCTAATGCGTTTATTGATTAATCTAATGACGGTGCGTCATCTATGGTGGCGTAGCTGAAGCATAAAATGTAGGAGTTATGGCAACCTACCACCGTTTATTTATAAAGGAAAATCATGGCAAAATTGTTTTTAAATATTAAATTTTATATATACGAAAATAGATATGAAACTGAATCAAATATGAAAAAAGAATATATTGGTGAAATTATTACTGATTTTTTACAAGATCAAATTGGAAAAGGTGAAGATAAATCAATAGCTAATGAAAAAGATATTTATACGATTGGATTAACTATAGATTTAATTGATGATTCTATCATTTGTAGTCATGATTGTAATAACAATGGGTTAAGAGATGGAATTTTATTAAATTACTTAAAAGGAATATAGAGCTGTTATGTCTTTAAATGAATATATTACTAAAAAGATTTTTGATTACAAACCAAAAAATGGTTTAGAATATGTGGCAACTTTTTTTATTAATATCTCATCTATTAAACATGGTAATGTTACAAATCATGTTGAAAGAGTTTCTCTGTTATCTGAAGTAGTGGCTGAAAAATTAAATTTTGATATGAAATTAGCATTCTTTGATGGACTTTTACATGATGTCGGAAAGATTGTTTTACCATCTGAACTATTTGATGATAGAGTTATTAGTCAAGAAGAATATGATGAAATTAAAAAACATACAATATACGGTTCAGAAATTTTATCTAATTATCTTTTTTTAAGACTTTGTTGTGGATTACATCATGCTGTATATCATGATGGGTATGGTTTAACTACAGAAGATCTCCCAAAAAATATCGGAATAGATAATATTAAAAAAATATTAATAATTTCAACAATTGTCTCTATTTGTGATTTTATTGATGCATTCACCCATCGAACTACAAAGATTAAAACCTCAAATGAAACTGATTTAAAAAAATTACTATATGAGAAATATCCGAATGATATAAACATTGTGGATATAGCTCTAAATGAATATCCAAACATTAAATATTGGAATGAGGAGTCTTAAAAATGGAATATAAAGTTGATCTTAAAAAAAGAGATGAACCCAATTATTTACCGGAAGTTGGAGAATCGTGGATGCATGAAATTTCAGGAGCTGATGATAACGAAGTTCTTGTTAGAATTTCTGATGAGGATGGTGAAAGATATCTTGGTAAAGATGATAGAGTATTTTATAGTTATTCTTTATTAAGAAATAGAATTCTAACTACTCCAAAACATTTAAAAAGTATTATTAAATTGAAGTTAAAAGTTCTTCCAAAATTTGTTTTGAAATAAAGGATAATATGATTGAAGTAAAAGGAAAATACACAAACGCATACATCATGATTGATCAAGTGGATGAAAATTGTATGGCACAAATCATTCAAATGATCAATCATGAAGCTTTTACAAATCCAGTAAGAATAATGCCTGATACACATTCCGGAACAGGATCTGTTATTGGATTTACCATGCCAATTGGTGAAAGATTAATTGCTAACGTTATAGGTGTTGATATTTCTTGTGGAATGTTAACATTTAATTTAGGAAAAATTGAAATAAATCATAAAGAATTAGATGACAAAATTCGAGAAAATATTCCATTCGGAATTCATGTAAGAAAAATACCTATGTTAAATTTCACCAGAGATTTTAAATGGAACTACGCTGATTGTAAATGGTCTTATGAATGGTTTAAAGATCTTTGTAAAAGAGTAGAAATAGATCCATTTTATGTACAACAAAGTGTTGGAACATTAGGTGGTGGTAAAGTGATTGCCTCCAGACCTTAATCTGAAATTCTCTCTGATTGACTTGGAAGTCCAGACATGGACGACAGGGCGGAAGAAATCTAGCAAATTTCACCGTGAGAGACTAAGCGAGAGAACTCTTTTAAAGAGATGCGATAGTCCAACCATAGTAGTAATGTGAACATATATAAAATACTATGGAGAATAAACGAGGGTATGATTAATTGTTTGAGTTGTAATAAAAATTTCGAAACTAAGAAAAGTCTATCTTACCACATTAAATCACATAAAATAACTTCTAGACAATATAAAGAAAAGTTTAACTTGATTGGTTATTGTGAAGTTTGTGGAAAAGAGATAAACATCGAAAATAAATCTAAAAGATGTAATTCTTGCAGAGATAGAACAGGATCAAATAACCCATTTTTTAATAAACATCATTCTAATAAAACTAAAAAAGATCTTTCTACCAAATGTAGTGTTGGATCAAAAGAAAAATGGAAAGATAAAAATTATAGATCTAAAGTAATAAAAGAGATGCATAAACCAAGAGGTGAAGAATTTAAAACTGGACAATCAGAAAGAACCTTTAAATGGTGGAAAGAGCATCCAGAAGGAAAAGAAATCAGATCTATTCGTATGAAGAAAAGTTGGGATGAAGGGGTAATTACAAAAAATGGATATTCCTGTAATGCAAGTCATCAAGAAAACAAATTTTTAAAAACATTAAAAACAATTAATGAATCTTTTAAAAAAGGAACTTTAAAATTTAATAAAAAGTGGTATTTTCCAGATGTAATAGATAATCAAAGAAAGTTAATCATAGAATATTTTGGAGATTTTTATCATTGTAATCCCACAATTTATCAAGAAGATTATTTTAATCCAAAGATAAAGAAAACCGCAAAAGAAGTATGGGAACTGGATAAAATAAGAATAGAGAATTTTCAAAATAATGGTTATAATGTAATCATAATCTGGGAAAAAGATTTTAAAGAAAATCCTTCCAAAGCTATTAATCTAATAAAAACCTACCTCGTTTAAAAACTGAATCATTTTATAGAAATTGGGAAGTCTGCGTCGACAGGAGACACCTGGTTAACTGTTCATTCCGGATCCAGAAATCTTGGTAAGAAAATTTGTGAATATTGGCAAAAAAGAGCAGCCATTCAAAAGAGACTTGGATTTGGCGAACCAAGAGAAGGTGTTGCATCAATCAAAGCATTTTCTCCAAAAGGTGAGTGGGATAAAAGAATCAAAGAACTTTATAAAAAGTTAAACGCGATAAAATCAGCTCCATTGGATTTTCTTGAAGGTAATGATAAAAATCTATACATTGAAGATATGAAGTTTGCTCAATGGTATGCTAAGATGAATAGAATGTATATAATGACGGAAATCATAGAACTAATTAATGATAAAGAATTAATTGGAAAGATGTTTTCTTCAGATTCTTCAGTGCTACCTTGGATTGAATCTGTTCATAATTACATTGACTTCAAAGATAACATAATCAGAAAAGGTGCTATAAGATCTTATATCGGAGAAAAAATGATTATCCCTTTTAACATGCAAGCTGGTATTCTTATATGTGAGGGAAAGTCTAATCCTGATTGGAATTTCTCAGCACCTCATGGAGCAGGAAGAGTTTATTCAAGATCTAAAGCTAAATCTGAATTAAGTCTTGAAAAATTTGAAAAGGATATGAAAGGAATATTTTCAACTTCTGTTTGTATGGGAACAATTGATGAGTCTCCGGATGCTTATAAAGATCCTAAAATTATTGAAGAAGCTATTGAACCTACTGCAAAAATTTTAGATAGACTTATTCCTATTCATAATATGAAAGATATTGAAGGTAAATCCTGGAAGGAAAAAAGAAATGGAAATAAATTGGAAAAAAACAAAGGATGAATTACCAACTTATAATCTTCATATTTTATTATGTGATAAACATGGGGTTATGTCGGTTGGAACAAAAGATCATCTGGAATGGAGAACTCATGTAGAGGAACCTGTTTTTCCTGCGTGGGCATATTTACCAGACAAACCTGATTGGATGGTGTAAAAATGATTAGTAAAGGTGAATCTAAAGGTAAAAAATGGCAAAGTTATAGCGGTTCATTTATCGAACCAAAAGATCATCCATTATTTAAGGAATTAAAAGGTTGGTATGTTCATTGTAAAATGAATGGAACTCATTATGAGTTTGAATCATGGAACCCACATAATTCTCCAGGAATGTGGAAAACATCTCAAGGTGAAGGTTGGGTTCAAATAACAGAACATTACCCATTAATTGAAAGTGCATGAGGAAATAAAACATGAACTGGGATGTTGTTAAAGCAAAATTTCTTGAAGAAGCATTTTATGGAAATAATAAAGAACTTACTTCATTATCTAAAGATCAAATAAAAGCAGTTATTTCATTTTTCAATACCAACGTATATGTTCAATGTAATTCTGTTACTTGGAAAATGGAAGATGGCGAAGAAAAGAAAACAATTCAAAGATTTCTTAATAAATTTTTTAATATGTAGAAAGGATAATAATTATGATAGAACTAACTTCAAAACAAATTTCCATAATAATAACACTTCAAGACACATTTAAAAAATACATGGGTAAAATTCAAAAGGGTGATAGATTTATACCAATAATTTCTGAACATAGTCAAAATGAGGTAAAAATTTGCCATAAAGTAAGTAAATATGAAAACCCAATTGAATATTTTCCTACAGGAGGTTCTTCTAATACTGAGTTTGGAATTGAAAACGTTCTTTTATATCCTGAAGTATATCCTCGTGATGAATCTCAGGTTCAAAGAAGCTTGATTGGGATGCTTGGTGATGACTTAAGAGGATTCCGAAGAGTAAATGGAAATCAATGGATTATTGAAACATATGATAAAAAACCAGATTCACAGGTTGAACCGTTTGTTGATGACACAATTGAATTAGCTTTATTTCAAGCAATTCTTTGGAAGGAAGGATTATATGATAAATATTTTCAAAAAAGAAAAGATTATTAATCTGTTTGACAATATTTCATTAATTTTAGTACTGATCTTTTGGAAAATTACTGGATACAGAAAACATGATGAAAACGCTTGGAAAAGTCTTTGGAGAAAAATAATAGGTCAAAGAAAAATAACGGTTTGGAAATGTAAAAACGATAAAGGTATTTTTGAACACAATCATTTTGAAGAATATCATTTAGATAATAAATTTCCTACTCCAAAATTTCCAAATCAAAAATCTTGGTTAAACAAAGAATGGAAATATGAACACACATATTTAACTAAACAAAATGTAATAGTTAGGAAATATTAAATGTCAGATTTGCACAAATCATATAAAATATTTAAAATTGAAGAGTGTTGCGGTACTTGTAAATTCATTAATGACGATGAATCTTGGGGTTCCTTTTGTATGAATCCCAAGATTAATAAAAATCGGAAACATTGTTATGATGTTTTAGTAAATGAATTTACTGGAAAATGTGATCTGTATGAACCAAAACGAAAAAAGGAATAAAAAATGAAAGAAAGAAAAATTGCGTTATTTGATATGGATGGGGTTTTAGTAGATTATCATGATTCTTTATTTTTCTCTATGCAAAGACTTATGTCTCCAAATGAAGATATCAAAGAATTCTTTAAAGACATACGTCCAGATTATCTTGAGAACAGAAAACAATTAATTATTTCTCAACCTGAGTGGTGGTTAAATCTTCCTCCAATTGAAACAGGAATGCAAATGCTACATCTTTGTGAACGTATTGGATTCGAAATCGCCATTTTAACAAAAGGTCCTGTTAAGAGTACAACTGCTTGGTCCGCAAAAGTTGAATGGATCAAAAAGAATTTAGGATATCTTCCAACAATGGTAGTAACTACCGATAAGAGCATTGTGTATGGAAGAGTTCTTGTTGATGACTATTCTGATTATGTTTTTGGATGGTTGGAACACAGACCAAGAGGTCTAGCTTTAATGCCAAAAAATAAAGAAACTTTAAAACTAAAGAATAAAAATATTATCTTGTATGAAGAATCACCTGCTTTACAAGATTATATTGTTGAAGCTTTAGAAAATGCTTTTAAGAGGAAATAAAAAATGAAAATTTTACTTACTTTGTATTTAATATCTAGTTTTATTTCTTGGATTATATTAATTGGGTGGACATACTCATGGAATCAAGGACACTATCAGAACATAGCGAAAAATGAGAAAATATTTGATATAGTGTTTTCTATATTTTGGTCATTATTTGTATGTTTGATGTGGCCGATATTTATACCATACATCTATTATAACACAGAACATGTAAAATATGGATGGTTTTCAAGAGACATTAAATTAAGGAAAATAAAAAATGAAGAAGGGAAAAGTAGTTCATAGAATACCAAAGGATCATTATTTGGTATCTAATAGGAATAGAGTTTTTACAGATAAAAAACTGGAAGCTTCTGTAAACGCTTGTAGAGGAAAAATGATTTTTGATGACGAGGATATTACAATGAAAAAAGCTTATGGATGTAAAATATTTGATGTATATGAAGAGATGATTCCACATCAAAAAACAGGAGAGTCGATTAAACAAATATGGATTGATCACAAACCAACTGTATCTGTGGTTGCAATAACTAACAGCAATAAGATTCTTTTTGTTCAACAGTATAGAAATGCAGTAAAAGAAAATCTTTTAGAGCTTCCTGCTGGATCTATTGATGATGGTGAGAATCCCCTTGAAGCAGCTCAAAGAGAATTAGCTGAAGAAACAGGATGGAAAGCAAAATCTTTGATTCTTCTATACACTGGATTTTTTATTCCAGGATACGGAAATGAAAGAATGTATTTCTATTTAGCTAAAGATCTTTTCTATGATCCTCTTCCTCCTGATGCACATGAAGATATCATAGTTACTGAGATAGAATTCAAAGTTATTAAAGAATATTTGAATCATGGAACTATTCGTGACATTAAAACTGTTTTGGGATTAAAATTAGCAGAAAAATACTTTATTGATTAAAGGAAATAAATATGCCTACGAAAATAGAAGTATTTCAAAGAACAACATCTGAAAATATTATTGATTCTATTCCTCCTCATCATTATTTTGTATTTGGTTCTAATGAAGGCGGAAAACATGGTGCAGGCGCAGCAAAAACTGCTATGAGGTTTGGAGCAAAGTATGGTCAAGCTTTTGGACTACAAGGTAATACATTTGCTATACCAACAGTTAATGCAAGTATATCAAATAAATTAAGTATTAAAAAAATAAAATACTGGGTTGACAAATTTATTCAATTCGCTAAAGAAAATCCAGATAAAACATATCTGGTAACACAAATTGGTTGTGGATTAGCTGGGTGGAGACCAAAAGATATAGCTCCGTTATTTAAAGAATGTATTGATTTACCAAACGTTCATTTACCAAATGTATTTTGGCGAATTTTAATAAAGGTCTAAGGATTGTATATGGAAAAAGAAGCTGCAATAAAAGGCGCAAAACTGATTGATGAAATGTCAAAAATCAAAAAGAAAATTGAATTGATTGATCGATTAATAGTTGGTGTTAACGCTGGAAACTATTGGGTATATTTACATTATTATCATCAATTTCAAGTTAGCGAACCGGATAGAATAGATATCCCTGATGAGATGCGATCAAAAATGTTACAAGATATTCGTATTTGTTATGCTGCAAAATTAACTTTGATGGAAGAAGAATTAAAAAAATTATAAAGGATAATTAAATGGAAGAAACCATTGCATACAAAGTTGTAGGAAAAAGAAATCGTTTTGGTTCAAATATGAATATATTTTTAAAGGAACATCATTTTGGGCCAATGAGATTTGAGATGTGGAAAAATGAAAATAAAGCTCTTTGGAAAAGACTTCGGAGGTATTTCCCGCAATACATTAAAGGTTCTATAGTTAAATCTGTAAAAGGATCTCCAGGTATTATGTGCTTTGAAACTTATGAAGAAGCTGAGAAGTTTACTAAATTGTTTTGGCATATCACCCTTAATAATTGTACGATAATTAAAGTTAAAGGTATTGGAGAAAAAACAAATGTTGAAGAAATTTTAGCGATAAGAGATAAGTATGATCATGAAACTGACCTTTCAAAATTAATCAGAAGAAAAGAGTATATTACAAGAATTGGATATAAAATAATCAGTTACCCAAAAGTAGAAGTTTTGGAATAAAAACAGATACTATATATATTAATTCTTGTATAATAGGATGAACATTTATTTATTTGCTGAATTATGAAAAAACAACTTTAACTTTTTATGGGAGGATAAACTGATGAAGTAAATTAAAAAACTGATTTAAAAAACTTAATAAAACAGCGCGGCAAAAAGTACCTGGTCGATATAAAGAATCATCGACCAGGTACTATCAATTATTCAAATAAATTTATAACCTTCTTTTTTTGTTTCTAATCTTTGTGTTAACGTGGTATAAGGAATTTTTAAGGTAACAGAAGCTTCATAAATTGAGTCAAACTCTTGATTGTTTATTTTTACTCTTATTGCATTTGGAGATCGTTTTCCAAAAAACCATTTTTCTTTCCAAAATTTTTACATTTATTCCTAATTTCATCTCTCTGATAAGTTGTATGAATACTTTTTTTCATTTTTTCAATTCTTTCGTTATATTTTTTTGTTCCTTCTTCTATTCCATATTCTGAAATAAAATAGTCTATTGTTGAATAGTATCCAGCGTTTTTTCTATTTTTTGAATTAGAATAATATTTTTGAATACTTCTTTTCCATTTTGACTTTATTATATTTTTCCAATCAGGATCTCCAACCCCTCCTCTACATAAATTAGTTAAAGGTCCTGTATTCTTATCAAGCCTTCCGATAGATTCAATAAATTTTATTTCTAGATCTAAAGATTCTTTAATCGATAAATTTTCTAAAATCTTAAAATAGAATGGAGTTGAAGAATATTCCAAAGAATTTAGAATTTTTATATTTTTAATACTTAATTTTCTACCAAATCTTTTTTCTCTTTTAGATTCAAAGAGATGTTCAATAATTCTATTATTCTTACCTCTTCCAATATAAAATGGTTCATAATCAAAAATAAAAACTTTATTATCAATTGTATACTTAAAATTTCCTTTTACTTTAGGATCTAAATATACATAAATATAATTTCTTCTATCTTCAATTAGTAACATTTTATCCTTCAAAAACTGGTGTAATTATTTTCCTCTCAGGAATTAAATGTTTATAATTTTTCCAGTCATCTTGTATTTCGTCAAACATATAAAATTTAGCTTCAAAGTTTTTTAATAATCCATTCTTACCTAAAGATGCTTTTACTATATACCCACCTATACTAGGAATTAAACCCTTTCTCTTTAGGTAATTTGTTTGACCTTCAAAAGTCCCACACTGTGCACCCCAAATTGACCCAAACATCGCTTGCATCTGGATGTGAAGATGACCAAGAAGAACAAATCTAATTGTTGGTTTTTCTTTAACACCTCTTACTACATTTTGTAATTCACTAATTGTTATCTGTTCTATATTTTTTTGTAAACGATATGATACAGAATATGGCACCCCACCAGAGGGATGTGCTAAAAGCATATCAACACCATTTAAAATAGGAAGAATTGCTTGATCAAAACCTAAATAATGAACATCAGCTCTTTTAGATGCTATAACACTAACTATATTATACCCACCACCTCTTTTAATAAAAGAGTAATCATGATTTCCACCAAGGACATACCAATCAAAACCTGTTGGTAAATTTAATAGAGTAGTTTCTTCTTGTTCTGTTGCTGAAGTTGCGTAAATATCATGAATTTGACCAGGATAAACATCATATCCACATACTAAATCTCCAGGGCAAAAAATATGATGAACACCTTTTTGCTTCATTATTTCAGAGAATTCATTTATCGCAGTGATTTGACAACTCTTAGATCCAAAATGTGGATCAGAAATAATTCCAAAAACTATCTCAGAATTTGATGATAACTTAGAAACATTCTCTGGATCTCTTCCATGTGTTTTACTTAATATTATTATACTATCATCTATCTCTATTTCATATCCATTTTTTCTACATCTTAAAATAGATTTATTTAACTCTCTTCTTGTACAACCAAATTTATTTAATAACTCTTGAACTTTTGTAACTTTTTTACTATCACAAAATTTAATTAGTTTTTCATCTATTTCTTCTAATCTATTATTTCCTCTAATTATTCCATTTCTCTTTTTAATTTTCCATGCGTATTTTCCAAATGAATTATAAGAGGAATGATATAAATCATTAGAAGTTAAATCTAAAAAAATCTTTTTGTTTGACCAACCATCCATTAATTTTTCTGATATAAAATCATCTATACTTTTTGAATATAAATTTTTTGAACTGGACATATTTTTCCTCCATAGATTGGAAAAGTTATTTAATATTTGTTCTATCCAATTAAAAAATAATCTTTTTTCTCAAAGATTCAAACTATATAGATGTTTGTATCTATATTACTCTGACGCTAAATGATTCATTGATAAACCTTCAACAGTTATATTATCATGGAAATCTATTACAACATCTGAATATAGATTTCCAGGAATTGGTGGAAGACCTTCAATATAAATTTCTACTCGATCTGGAATTGGTGGTTGATCATAAAGCAATCCTTCATCAAAACTTTGCCATCCACCTAATACAATAATTTCATTAATTACACCGGTTGAATCTACACTATATGTCACTTCTGAAGTACCATCACCTTTATGACTATTAAATGTATCATATTCATTTTGATTTATATATGTAAATAATGGAATACTAGTAGAATCAGCAGGTGGGGGATCATCAGTAAAAGCACCAATATCAAAATAAGAATTGCAATCCATTACTTCTCTAGAATAGTATAGTCTTTCATCAGAAGAAGTTAATAAGTCTTCAGAATATAACATTTCAAAATAAGAATCTTCATTAATACATACATCTAATATTTTATAATAAGATGATGGAGGAATACTATAAATTTTTGTAGGAGCCTCAATATTTATTACAGGAATATCATTAGACTCAACAAATAATTTTCTTCCGCCTCCCAATACAACTTCTAAATATATGTTATAAACTCGATAACCACCAATAGGAGGATTACTATACACAATATTTTCAATTAATGTATATGATGTTGAATCAATATAATCACATTTTACAACTCCAGTTGAATCAACATAAATATTATTTATTCTTCTTGAACCAATATCTGGAGGAGTACTATACACAGGATCTATATCAACGTATGATTCTTGATAACCAGGAGAACTATCACCTGTATCAAAATCATAGATTGTTTCTGTAATACCTATTGCTTCTGGATCAAAAGAATCTTCAGTAATTACTGAATCTAACGCTGGTAATTGAATAGTAAAAGTATCATCAATTACTACTAGTCTAGCTCTATACGGTTTGAAAAAATTAATAATATCAAGAATATAAGTTAATACTGAAAATCCAAACATTGAAACTAAAAGATTTGGAGTTGCTTGTGAAATATTAACTTTCAACCAATTAATTAAACTTTTAACTAATAGTTGTAATATATATTCTCCATTATCTAAATCAAAATTATCATCTACAACTTTCTTTAAGTCAGAATTTGTTTCTTCTAAAACAACTCCTGCAGTATTTGAAGATGTAAGAAAATTTTCAGATCTTAATTTTGTAAAAAATCTATTAAATATTGGTAATTGATCTGCAACTTCTTTTCTCGTAGCAGGTATGATTACATCTAAATCATTAATAGGATCATATTCTTTTCTTGATGGAAGTCTTTTTATTAATTCATTAAATTGATCAATTATTTCTGTATATGTTATTTCTACCCCAGAGGTTGAATCTATAAAATCTCCATTGTATACATAAGTATATAATGCTGTAGGATCAAAAGTTTTAGGATATATTATAGACATTGCATAAATAACTGAAAGATATAAATCTAAAATAGAAACCATAATATCAATTACTGGAATTCTAGTATCTTTCGCTGGAGGATTTCCTGCTTCATGCTCTGCGTATTGATCTAAAACAATTCTAGTTAAAAGACACATAATTGGATTAATAATATTTCCAACTAATTGAGTTGTAGGTCTAATTCCAAAATAAGGAGTTTTAGATGGGAAAGCAATTTTATTATTTTCAAATAACTGAATAACAGCTTCTTCTGTTAACATCCAATGAGGATCTCTATTAATAACATAATTAAATCCTAAATCTTGAACAGAATCATTGTTTCCATAATTTGTTAAAAGTTCAGGACGAAATACTAAATTTCTATCTTCATTAAATTGTAACCAAAATTCCATTATATCAACATCGGGAATTCCAAAATAAGCCATTGCTCTTTCGATTGACTCAGGTGTTCCTTTTATTTTATATAAATTTACTAAGTCATAAAAAAAGTCAACTTTAGATGATATAGGAATTTCTGATAAACCTTCAGTAAAACCAAAGCTTCTAAATAACTCATTCAAGTGATCATCTGGCATAATTCTTATGTCAGAAACATTTTTCATTGTAGATGGAAATGCCTTTAAAGAAGAATACCAAGGAATTAAAAAATTTTTTAATCTTATATAATCATCTGTAGTATGTGCTACTTGATCAATACTTTCAGTAAATAAAGTTGTTGCTTTTGCTTTTGAGTCTTCAGCGGTTGCTATTAAATTCGTATCAAGGTCGGGTACAGATTCACCCTTAAAATAATTCATCAAATTTATAAAATCAGTGAGTGTGAACAATGAATTTATCTCCTTACGTTAATCATAGATAGGTTCACCAATAGCTACTAAACTAGATAAATAAATGAATATCTTATCTGCTATAAAAGACTCATAAAAATTTTCTAGAATATTATCAGTTGAAGAAATTGGTGTAACATCTGTAAATGTTTCAATATCATGATTAATTTTAAAATTTAAATAGCAATATATTAATTTTGCTAAATTTGTTGATAAGTCATCATAAACAATTGTAGATATATCAGCAGACGTAGAATCAATTCTATATTGTAATAATACATTTAACATATCCAAATCATCTTGACTAAGATCAAATACATTTATATTACAAGTTGCAGTTGAATCTGAATCACAAATATAAAAATATGTTGCTTCATAATGAACTGCCATTCTTCTTTTTGTTGTTTCTGCAGCAGTATTTTTACAATCTTCTTGTCTATATAAATATCTATAGCCAGTTAATGAAGGACCAATCCATGCTTCATCAAATAATAATCTAATAAATGATTT
>Ga0172381_10003235_pt1 | contig 17376 bp, 25 predicted proteins | sample Leawel6488metaG_FD_119754 | JGI IMG/M metagenome (GOLD analysis project Ga0172381, IMG submission 119754) | Leachate microbial communities from a municipal landfill in Southern Ontario, Canada - Leachate well 64-88 metaG | ecosystem: Engineered > Solid waste > Landfill > Unclassified | place... | reverse complement strand
GTGTAATTCATTATCAGAAAAAAATAGAGCAAGTGAGAATATATGAAGAAACCAAATGTTGATATGCACTTACCAAAAGGGTGCAAAATAATTATAGAAATCAATGACTCAATGAGGTTGGGGTATGCTAAACTGTTGGCAGATCAAATTAGAAGTCAATTTAGAAAAGTAGCGATTTCTGATTTTCATATTTCTATTGAGACTGAATCACCAGACTATGACGGCCCAGAAAAAGTATTTTCTTCATCATTATAGGAGAATTTGAGAACAATGGTATTAGCATCAATCTGTAAAACTTGCCAAGGTAAAGGTTACGTCTTAATTCCAATATGTGATTGTGATGGTTTGAAATATGAACGGCATAAATGCTTAGACTGTTCTTCTTTTGATAGCACTTCAACTAATCATAGTAACAAGATGGTAAAAAAATGAAAGAAGTTAAAACAAAAAAGTGTTTGTTCTGTGGTAAGCCTAAGACTTACTGGAAAAGCGATATAACGGTTCAGATTCATAACTTAGCAGAAACTATAACCGTTTGCCCTGAAGATCGTAAAACCCACACGATATACGATATTTATAGTCAGATAGCTAAAGACGGCCTTGAGAATGCCAAGCGGGTTATTGATGAGGAAATTAAACGCTGTGCATCTCATCTAACACAAGACTCTAGGAGTAATGAGCAATGAGAATAATTTACTTAGTTGTTGGCGTTGTAAACTTAGCGTTGTTTGGCTATCTTATGCTTACTGGTTCAGATACGGTTGACTCTGTTATCGGAATGTTCAATCTTATTGCTGGTATATATGCCCTCAATCAAGTAAGAGATAATGGATTCGAGGAAATCTAGATCTTTGGGGTTCATTAAACATGAAAAAAAGTACAATCGTTCTTATTATCGCGCTTGTTTTCTTTACAGTTTTACCATTTATCGCTAGCTACTATTCACTCGATAGCCAAATCAGAAATAATGGATTTGAAATGAGAGAGCACAGCGCAGATCCTATTGATACTGCTTACCATTTGAACTTAACTAAAGTAAATGTTACTAACATAGATGTGCTTCAAGCATACGCTAAAAATACCGGTGAGACAATGATTTTTTATAATACATACCATATCTCTGATTATGAAAGTGTTCTATCTTATTATTTTGTTGATGAGAGTAACAGTACAATCTATTTTACCCAATTTCACATGATTGAGGACCAACCTTATCCATTGCAAATTGTTTGGCCTGCTTTTGTTGGTGTTGGGATTAGCCTAGTATTAATTGTTGCTTTGCTGAGTTTGTATTATTACCTGCATCCTGAAGCGTTAAGTACACAACAACAATCTAGGAGTAAGCAAGAATGAGAATAAGAGATACTCTTTATTTATTGTTCGTTCCATTTGATGAAGCTGGCGTACATCTAACGGCCCTAACTGTCTGTTCAGTAATAGGAATAGCTTTTCTTTTAATTGACGTTAAGTTATTACAAATGTTTGGGGTTATCTAGTTTGATGTTTGAAAGCTTTAGGTATGATTATCAGTTGCTTGCTAGTGTAATTGATTCTTTTAATGAGGATGCAGCAATTCTTAGGGGCTACAAGGTATGCCTATTTGTTGCTTTAGCTATTGTTCATATTCAGGATCACTTAAAAACTAAGTTTTGTGTTAAATAAAAATATAGATTAAAAAATTAGATTCTGCCGAAAGCAGTTTTATCCTCGTGAATCTTTCCTGAACGATAATCGCCTGTTCTTAATGCACGAGCAACCCGTTTGTTAGCTTGGCTAAAAGTTTCGTTATATCCAGCAATTACGCTACCGTCTGTTCTGGTAAGTTCTGCGTAATACTTTTTTCTTTTCGGCATACTTAATGATTAAGCGCTTTGTAAATAAAAGATTTGTGGTTGCTTGGTTGCGTTGAATGACACTGAAAAGTCAATTAATAGTAAGTTTTAAATCTTTATAGATTCTAATAACAGTTTAGGCGATAATAGTTTGAAAGCTGAAGAATATAGGAATAAACTAAAAGAAGATATGGATATAGCGGTTAAATCGGGTAAAAAGGGACTAGATGAAAGTTACTATAAGGCAATAACTGTTGATTTATTAATTTCAATATTATCTAAACTTGAACAGTAAACTTGACTCCTATATAACAAGCTTGTGAGGGGTGAGCTATTTATCATCCCACCAATTTATTTAAACATACCTATTTTTAGGGTTAAGGGTTTTTGATGCAAAATAGGTAGGGGTCTGAGCGTTAAAACTGTCTCTTATCAAATTGATGCACAAACGCTTCAGGAACTAACTCAGGATGCTTCTGCTCTTTTAGTTTTGTTTTGTAAATCTTCATAATGCGTCGGCGTAGGGCGCGGCATTCAGTACACCAATCACGCTCTTTCACTTCTAAACAGGTTACACAGATAGGCATTAACTCACCTCTGTATCTTCACTGAACCTTTTTTGTGTTGGTGTTAAGCCTTTTCTTTCTGCGTATATTTCTGGTATTTTGCTTGAGGACCAATCGCCTATTTCTTTTAGGTCAGTGGGGGTATAGCCTTTGCGCAGGTTATTTTCTGCACCGGCGTATCTGAAATGGCAGCTAGTTAGTGTTGGGTCTAAGTTTTGTAATATTTGGTTTAGGCGCTCTACAGTCATGTGTTTATATTTTTTTGTACTCCATAGGAAGGATCTGCTAAAATAGTGATAGCGTGGAAATAGCCAGCTATCACGGGGTACTTTTAGTTCTTCTAGTTTTTGAATCCAAGCTACCAGGTAAGGCATGAATATGTAATTTCGATTTTTGCTTTTTGTGCGCTTTACTGGTTTTTGGCTAATTCGTGTTGGCTCTACCTGTTTTAGGTCTATGCCGCATTTTTTGCAGAAGTTTGCGGATTTAGCGTTTTTTGTATTGCAGCTTGTGCAAAGTTTGTGGGCCTTGCTTTTCTTTTCTATTGTGAAGGTTACTATAACCTGTGTCTCATTATATCCTATATCGGAAAAATTAAGACTTAAGCCTTCACCCCCACGTTTAAACCAAGTTTGCTCAAGGGCTATAATGGCCTGATCCCTGAGCCTAATCATTTGGTCGGCGGCTTCATCACATTTTGTATAGTTTCCCCTACCTATTTTCTCAATTAATTTGAAAGCTTCTTTGTCTGTTAATGTAAATGCTGCGTCTCGGCGTTTAAGGCGTTGTTCGTTCTTGAGCCAGCCGCTTTTTTTGTTAATTTGGGTAGGGTTTTTACTCAAAGTTTTCAGGCTTCTTTATGCTAAGTTGTTTATGGGTCAACTCCTATTTAGTCTTTTGGTTAAAAGACTAAGTAAGCCATACTCTATAGACAAAAAGAGACAGCGTGATGTTACATATATTCATATATAAACAAAGGGGGTGTCTATAGATGGTGCTTATCTATAGTTCTGTTTCATTTTCCTGTTGTTCTTCTTCGGGGTTGGCTACGTTTAGCTTTAGCAGTTGACGGTGATATTTCTCACCTACTCCTCTAGGAAGTCTTACAGCATACCCACTATTGCCAATTTTTATTACAGAACCTGTTATTGTCTGCTCATCAGTGACGGTCTGTTGCTCCTGTAGTTTCATATATGCTTCACAGTCAGCTTTAAGCGTCGGGTATATCTTAGCTTTAGAGTTCTTACGCCAATTTTCATATCTTACCTCTACATCGTGAGGAAGCTTAGGATAAGTGCCTTCTTCGAGATAGTCTATTGAGCAAAGGTCTTGGAGTGGTTGCTGAAAGTTTTTATGATACTTTATCTTTTGGATTTCATATACTCCGCGTTCAGCGATAATAACCTCAAATACTACAAGTTTGCGGAGAGGGGCACTTATGGCGTTTATGTTTGAGGCAGTCATAATTAGACAAGCTAACTCTGGTCGAGTGTCTGAAACATAACTACTTAGTTTTCTAATTGTTTTTGGTACTCCTTGTTCAGCGGGGGCCGTCATTTGTACTGCATCCCATCCGGCAGCTTTTGTTCTTTCTGTACCTGGTTCTAAGAGTAATACTACATCGTAGGGGTTGCCACATAGTTTTGTAAAAACTATATCCCATACTGGATTGTTTTCTTCAAATGCGTTGTTGATTTCTCCTCCATTCATAAAGTACATTAGCCAAAGCATCAGAGTAGTTTTACCAACTCCAAAGGGCAAGTTTTCGCTTTTAATTTTCCCTTGGGTTTGGCTAGTTATTAGAACTACTAGGAGAAAGTTATTGTTGATTGCGGAGTTTAGATATGTTGCAAAATCTTTGAAGTCTTTTGGTGTATTAGCGGCCATTTATTTTTATCCCTATACTTTGTATTGTGCTTTCACGGGTGGGGGGTCTGTTGTTGCTGAAGCCTTTATAGTAGGTGCGGTTTAGAAAATCATGTATTATCTCGTAGGCCTTATGTATTTGTTGTTCTGATAGAAGATCATAATTTTCAAGGGTTATCTGCTTTTTTAAATTTATTATTTCTATGTCTGTTTCGTTTATTTCGAGGCGGCGTAATAGAAGTGCTATATCATGGGCAGCGGCTATTTCGTCATTGTTATCCATGTGATAAGTTATTTCATTATCTTGTTTCATTATATTTAAGGTCAGTTGGATTTTTGGTTCATTAAAACTTTTATCTTGGTTGCTCATGGATTAATTATATATTTTATTAGGGATAAAAGTTTTTCCGAAAAACGTAATTTTAATGGCTTTAAAATACTGTTAACGTAAAATTAATAAAAAATTACATATCGCCTAGTTGCCAATCTTTTCTGTGCCTACGGATAGGTCGGTGGTGTTGTTTGTGTCTGCTATGATCCCTTGGGTATTCATGTCGAATTATAATTGTGTTCGAGTGGCGGTGTTCTTTATGTTTGTTTTTTCGGTGGTGCGGTTCATTGTAACCAAAACCTATGTCTGCTTCAGGTCCAAATCCGAGGGAGTCATTGAATAATCCTGCACCTTGATCTATGCCTTTTGCCATTCCTTGTGAGGCTTTGCCTATTTTTTCTAGTTGGGGGCTGTTGACTGCTTTTTTTGCGTATTGGTATGTTTTGGTTGCTCCTTGTTTTGTGGTGTTTAGTGCTTTGGTTGTGTGGGGGTGTTTTTCGAGTTTGTTTTTTAGGTAGTTTGTTAGTCCCATGTTTAGGTTGCCTCTTTTTGTTTTTGGTATTGGTTAAAACATTTCATTACAATTACTCCTAGGCCTATTGTTATTAGTAGGGTTAGGGGTAAGGCTATTAGCATCATTTTTACCAACAGGGTTGTTTTTTTAAGAAATTGTAATGTTCTTTTTCTTCTTTTGCTTGTTTAGTCATGCCTTGTTGTGTGTACCATTTTATGCCTTCTAATTCGTCTTTTAGTTGTAGTTTTTTTGCATGACAGGTTAGGCGTTTTTTTGGCATGTATTGTTATTAGTGGTGTTTTTGTTAAAAGGTTTTCTATATTGTTAATACTTTTTAATAATTTTATATATTGGTTTTTTTTGTATTAATAGAAAGGCTTAAGTGTAAAATTTAATTAAGTAGTATTAATTGATATATACGCGATTTAGTGGTTGATTGTATGGCGTGGTACTATAACGTAAGGGAGCAATAAAATGAGCGCTTATTATTATCGACAAGATATTCAAAACAAAATAGCCGCCCAAAATATACAACCAACCAGATCATACAACCGCGCTGAAGTTCAACAAAACATAGCAGCAAAACAACAACCCCAAACACAAGTTCCCATAACAACTCAAGCCCCAGTTCAAGAATACTATTACACGCATGAACAAGCGCAAGCAAACATAGCGGCGCGTACGCAATCGCCGGAAGCAGTTAAAAGTTTGCCTCAAGGCGCGAAAATAGTTAGTTATGATCCGTTATCGCAAAAAATTACTTATCGAACAGCCGAGCAAGAAGCAGATTATCAATCTTCAACAAGGTTCTATACTGCTATTGGTTATCCTCAATACGGCGGCGAATATGCCCCGATAAATATTCCTTCAGGCATGAAGGTAGAAAGTATTAAAACTATTCCAGTTACTACACGCGACATAAATAATCCCTTGCAGAAAACAGCGTTTAACACTTTGGAAGTAACTTTCACTAGAACAACTGAATCTCCACTTAACACAGCTATTAAACGCAATGAAGCTTACACGTTCTCCGAAGCTAACCCCCGAATAGGAGGTACAACTACTAGTCCCTTAAAAAACAAGCTTGTGGTTACAAGTGAGGGCGAGTTATCCACAGTTGGAAGGGAACAAATAACGGCATACCTCACCCCAAGTGATAAGTTAGCTTTTAAAGAGTATCAAGTGGAGCAAGGAAATAAACGGGTAGCTGATTTAGGCGTTTTTTTGGTTTCAGGAATAACAGCGCCTATTTTCGCTCCAACATCTTTTGCTTTGTCTGGTGTCCGTACTGTTCTTACTCAATCCGCTTTAGGTGCTGGTATATCGTTAGGTGTTAGTCAAGGAATTAAGGGCGCTACTGGCGGCGGCTGGTTAACTCCCTCTGAAGCATTAGAGGCGGGGGCCGCAGGCGCTATCATGGCTCCACTTGGCGCTAAAACTGTATCTATTCTTAAGTTAACTGGTAACTCATTAACTTCTACTTTAGGTCGTGTGGGTGTGAACGCTGCTTTAGGCGGTGGAATTAGCGGCGGCGTAGAATATGTTACTACTGGGAAAGTATCAGCCGAAAACGTTTTAATCGGTGCGGGTGCAGGCGCGGTGTTTGGTGGAGTCACAGAAGGGTTAGGAAGAGTTAACCTCCGCTATGGAGTAACCAATAAGGCTACAAGCAAGGTTCAAGATGCTGTAATAAAACGGCAATCAACACTGAAAACATTGGATGCAATTAACACTAAATACGAAACTGCTTATACCGCTAATAAAATTCCAAGTTACAGCTTTATAGAAAAAGTTGTAATGAGAACAACCGGTGTTTCTCCGCTTAAACTAAACACTAATGTTATCGGGTTAAAAACAATCCCCACAACTTCAAATTATGAAACATACACAAAACCTGGTTACAAAAGCTCCGAAGAATTGTTTACCGTGACGAATAAGGGTAAAGTGGTAGATCAATTTAACATTGCTGTAGAAAAAGAAACTGTTAATACTTTTATTAGAGAACCATCTAACCCCGTTCTAAACTATAAAAACATGGTTACGCAAGAGTTGAAAACTAAAACAGCTTCCCAAGCAGAACTATTTGACTCTGGTTCTATATTGGTTGGAAAAAGTGAATCTCCCGATGTCTTTTTCTCTAAGAACCCTAAATCCACAGCCGCAAAAGAGTTAAGCACGTATAAACTTAAAAACGGGGAATTGTTAGAGGTACAGCCAGAAAGAGCGTTATCTTTCAGAAAAACATCTCAAGAAATATTCGCAGAATCTCAAAAGCCTTCAGTGGATAAAGTGTTAGAACCCTCTAAGATGATTAAAGAACGAGGCGCTGCTTTTGAAAACGCTGGTTCCCCTTCAGATTTAGAATCAAACCTGATTTTTTCCGCTAAAAAATCTGAATCGCTAAGTTTCTCGAAGCAACCCAAAGAGACAATAATGGGGTATGAAGGCTTAAAGGAAAACATAGACCTATTCCCAGAAATAAAGGGAAACTCTAGGCTTGACTCACAAATAAGAAATGCTGAAAAATATAATGTTCCTGATATGTCAAAGAGAGAGGTTTTAGATGATTTAAACGCTAAGTGGTTTATTGAAGAAAAGCCCCTAGGGGTTTCATCAACAAAAACCCCTAACGTGAACAGAGACTCTGCGTTAATTCAAGAACTGTCACAGGGTAAAGCGGCAGAACCTACAGGGATAAGTAAAGTATTAAATGATATGGCTGAAAAACGAATTGTTGACACCGCACGATACGCAACCCAAGGTTACACTCCCTCTGCTTATGTTGGTCCATCCTATTACAAACAGCAAACTCGACAAGAAGAAACCGAAGATCAAGTTATAAGTTACCCGAAAAATAGCCCCTTCTCTTTACCTTCAATGGTTACTGATAGAACACCTACAATAGGTCAAAGAAGAGGAATATCACGAGATTATCCTTCTGCGTTAATTCCGGCTGTAGGAGTTAGTTCTTTTCTAAAGTTGCCAACTAAAGATAAAACAGGAATAGGATTAATAGGATTGATGAATACTCCGAGCGTTGGCGTTAACGACTTTATTAACCAAGATATATACATGGATGCGAGAGTAACACAGACTCAGGGAATAGAACCTATTAACATTGCACGTGAGACAGTGAGAACCGTTCAACCGGTAATAAACATAACTGATGAACCCATTATACCAATAACTGACACAGTACTAAAACAAGGCACATTCTCAGACTTTTACGGAGCAAAGAACGCTTTAGGCTTCTGGCCTAGTGACTCTAAAATTGCAGAAGGCGGGTTCGGGGATTCTTTTGGCAGAAAGCGCGGGGTTGGAACTAGACGGCGGCGTTACCCTATTTTGTCTGCTAAGGAGTTCTTAAAGTTATGAGTATCTTTCGCGTCTTGCAGTATCTTGGTATGATGCTGTTTTGCGGTTGCTCCGTTGGATTAGTTTTCACGTTTATTTTTATGGTGGTATTAGGGTTAAGTGGGTTTCAAGCGGTTTTTGCATTAAGCTTTTTTGGGTCTTTAGCGGTTGCGGGGTTTTTTATTGTGCGGTTTGATTGGAGAGAAAAGGGAGAGGTTGCTTGTGAAAAAATGGTTGCGTAGGTTTCGTGAGGATCGGCGGGGTGTTGCTTGGGTTGTTGGGGTAGCTGTGATTAGTATTTTGCTTATGCCAGTAGTTTATTACCCGTTAGATGCTGCTTGGGATTCAGTGTTTTATTTTATTACTGCTGATTATGTGTTTACGGGTTCGACTGCTTCAGCGATAACGTTTGTTCAGGTGGTTGTTAATTACTTGTTGGTTTTTGGTTTGTTGTTTACAATTAATTGGGTGATTGTGCAGGCGAAGGCGCGGAGGTATCAGGCATAGGTAAACTTAAACGGTTTGTTGGGGATCGGCGGGGGATTGTTGCGGTTGGTGTGCTCGCGATTGTGTTTATTATTTCTTCTTCTCTTATTTGGTTAGTTGGCGCGTTGATTGTTAATCGTACGTTTGATGCTTTAGCTCCCTATTTTGCTGTAGGTGATCCGAGGGCTTTGATTACTGCACAAAATGCCGTAAACATATATGGCGTGGTTATTGTGGTGGTTGATGTTTTGTTGCTGGTTTGGTGGGGAATTAGTGCGCAGCGTGTAGAGAGCCAAGAGACTCCTATGGAGGTTATGATGTGAGAAGTAAAACTTTATTGGTTATTTTTGTTTTTGTTGCTTTGTTACTTGTAGGTTTAGGGGCTTTTGTTGTTGCGCCTGTTAGTGCTGCGACGGCGGGTAATGAGGGTTCTTTTGTTATGCCTGCGACGGGGGCGGCTGCGTCTATTTCTGTTGCGAATGTTTACATGCCTTTCGGGGGCCGTATGACCGTTTACTTGAAGAACAGCGAGGGTACAACCATAGGTACTAATTCTGATAGTGACTCTTGGGGTGATGTAACTGTTACTTTTCCTTTTGATGAAGTTATGGTTTATGCAGGCCAAACATACTCTATTGTAATTGAGATGGATCCCCCATCGTCTGATTATGGAGGGGCCTATATCACTTATACTCCTTACTATTTGATCACAGTTACAAGCGCCTATGGCAGCCCAACAGCTTCAGCTTATGTGCGTTCTGGAGAAAACTATGCAACTTCAGTAACCAGCCCCGCATCTGGTGGCACAGGAGTTCAATATGTCTGTACAGGTTACGCGATTGATGGAGGTAGCCCCACGGCGGGAACAAGTTATACTTTTACAAGTATCACAGCAGCGCATACTATTGTTTATAATTGGAAAACTCAGTATGAAGTGACATACTCCGCGACGGGTTTGGATGCTTCAACTACTGGAACCGTGGTTACGGTGGATAGTGTGGCTAAAGCGTATGGTAATTTGCCTTTTACTAAATGGGTGGATAGCGGGGCTTCAACTTCTTTTACTTTCGGCAGCACTGTGACAAGTAGTGCGACGGGTAAGCAGTTTAGGCTTTCAAGTAGTGTTAGTTCGCCTCAAACTATCACGGGGCCAACCACAATTACAGACGGCTACACAATCCAGTACCTCTTAACTGTAAATGCTAATGGTCATAGTTCCGGAATCGGCGGCGGCTACTATGATGCTGGCTCAACTGCTTATGCTTATTTGGCTTCTACACAAGTTTATGATGGCGATTATACCCGCTATAATTTTGCTTCTTGGTCGGGGTCTGGCTCAGGTAGATATACGGGTTCAAGCTCCACCGCTACCGTTACGATGAATGCCCCGATTACTGAAACGGCTAATTGGCAAACCCAATATTATCTTTCTGTTGTTGGCGTTTATAGTACAACCACCGGAAGCGGGTGGTATAATGCGGGGGCTACAGCGAACTTTAATGTTTCTTCTCCTGTTAGTGGGGGGTCTGGAACGCAGTTGGCTTTTAGCAGTTGGACAGGCGCAGGCTCAGGAAGATATACAGGCAGTACCCAAGCGGCTTCTTGCACTATGAACGCGCCGATAACTGAGACGGCTAGTTGGGTTACTCAGTATTACTTAACTGTTACATCTACCTATGGCACTACTACAGGGCAAGGCTGGTATAATAGTGGCGCTACAGCTTACGCGGGGCTAACTAGTGGGTCAGAAAGTGGCGGTGCAGGGACACGGTACGCTTTTAGTAGTTGGAGCGTCGGCGGCTCAACTTATTCCCAAAGTGACCCCATAACCATGACTAGCCCCGTTACTGCAACGGCTTCATGGAGTACACAGTATTATCTTACTGTTTCCAGTCCTTATAGTACGACTTCGGGGGAGAACTGGTATAACAGTGGCGCTACAGCTTACGCGGGGGTAGCAACTAATATTGTCTCTGATGGCGATGGTACTCATACTTTGCAGGGCTGGACAGGCGGCGCTTCTGGGACCAGCATCACCAGTAACCCCATTACTATGACTGGCCCAACAACTGCGACGGCTGTTTGGAGTACTACGGGGGGCAGTAGTGGCCCTACTTCTTATAATGTTATATTGCATGGACCCTACTATGAGGATGGAACGGCGGCGGCTGGTGACACAATTTCCTGTACAATTTACTATGCAAATAATACCGCTTACCAGTTTACTATGAATAGCAGTGTTGGCGAAGTTACAAATATAGCTTTAAGCAGCACCAGCAGTTTTGTTCAACTGCAATGGAACGCGAGTTCAACACTTAACTACACAAGAATCTATCGTTTCATAGCTAACGTTACCAGTGACGAAGTAAACCTTTACATTCCGCGTAGTACGCAGCCGAGTTTTGTCTACACTTTTAGCATAACAGACTTCTATGGTATGTCTAATCCCTACTTGGAATCAAGGATTAGCCCTGATGGTGTGAATAATTATGTTGTTGAACGCGCCGACTTAGCCGAGGGCGGTACTGTTACGTTTATTATGACTCAGTACCAAATGTATAGTTTAGCTTTCGTTTGTGATCAAGGCACTTATTCTCAGAGTTTCACGGCGCAGATTCAGGGAACACCTGGGCAATACGCTGTAAGTTTGAATGTGCTTGCCGGTAATTTTCCGTCAACGAATGCGACGACAACCCTTTTCTCTGAAGCTACTCGCCTAAACAGTACAACTGTGTCTTTGTCTTATGTTGATCCTACGGGGAATACAAGTTGGGTTTATGTCCAGATTTATCACAATCAAGGTTCATCAGCTATCGTTGATTACACAGTTAATAATACTGGCAGTGTTCAACTTATCCTTTGGCAACTGGCCCAAGAAGGGATAGATTACTATGTTTATGTGCAAGCTTATAGCGGCGGCGAATTACATACTTGGACTTTACCGACTGGAACAAGCTATAGCAATTCTAACCCGTTTCTGGGGTTACTAGATTTCCTTGGGCAACCAACCGATACTGTGCCTTACGTTCAAACTGGTTGGCCTCTTGGCATGACTTCAGCGCAAATAGCCCAGTTGATTGGCGCGTTTATCGTTATGCTTTTCCTATGTATTGGTAGCTTCAAGAGCGCGGGGGTTTGCTGTATTGTCTCATGGATTATCTTTGGGGTTTTAATGTACCTTGGTTGGATGGGTACAGTTACGCCTTACACGATTCCTATGTTTGCGTTTAGCGGGTTTGTCGCTTTGTTTATTGCTATAGATGAGGGGAAAGCTACTGTGAGGGAAGCCTAATGAAACTGTTTATTAACTTCCTTGTTTTAGCGGTTGCCATTCAAATCGTTTGTTACTTGTTCTGGGCGTTTGATGTCTTTGGCGGCTTAATTGATTATCCGTTGGGTGATATTTCGTCTTTGGAGAATACGTTTAGTATTAATATTTACTCGGCGCTTATTGGTGTGGGCGGTGCAGCTTTGATTGGTTTAGCTGCTTTGCTTTTGAAGCAAGGGGTTTACGCGGTTTATGCTATGTTGCTTTGGGGGATTGGTGTTATGTTTAGTGTTGTGCAGACTTTCATATTGGCTATTCCGAATACTTTAGCTGCTTTACTGCCAGCCGCAACCAACCCTAACCCAACACTTTTCCCAACTAACCCATTAATTATAGTGATTAGTATGTTCTTTGCGTTTGGAGCTTGGATGTATATGTTTGGTCTAGTTATTCAAAGGGAGACTAGTTAAATGTTGAAATCTAAAGTTTTCTATTTGTTCTTGCTATTCGGGGTTTGCTTGTTTGGTTTAGTGGGTTGTGTGTCGGCGGCTACTCCGGCGGCAACTTTTGATCCAGATAATAGGGAAACGCAGTCTTTAACGTTTTACCTGAGAAGTGATACGTACACTACTTTAGAGGTTTCGGGGTATGGGTTAGATGTTGATTATACTAATACTGCTCTTTCCGTTAATGCCTCTTCGGCGGGTGTGGTGAATGTGACTTATGGAATACGGGTTTACCTTGTTACTTCTGATACTGTTTCTACGGAGATAACCGGCGGGGTTCCTGTGGCTCAGATATTGTTGACGGGTAACTTTTCGGGTCAGCTTTCTAGTTCTTGGGTTTGTCCTGAAACTACTGTTATTATGGGTTATCAAGCGTTACGGGTGGATGTGTATGTTAGCTTAAATAATGGGGGATCTTGGTCTGCGCAGGCAAGTTATATTTCGCCTGTGGTGATGTCGTCTAAAGTGGTTTCTAGTTCTTGGATTTTGAGTTTAAAGGTAAATATGGTTCAGGATGTTAACACAACTTCTAGTTTCACTTTTGGTAACTCTGATAATCGCTGTACTGTTTCGGGTGTGATGATTCAGACTCCTTTGGAGAGTGAGATTCAGGGGTGGAGGCTTTCACGCGGTGACTATGTTGGCTTCGAGATTGGAGCTTATACGGATATTATTGGCTCCGCATTCTATGTGTTAGTCTTACTTATTCCTACAGGTATATTGTACTTCAGATATGGCCATGTTGGGACAATAGTATTCTTCTTCTTATTATTCGGGGGTACGGGTGGATTAGTTTGGGTGCTTGTGCCTGCTTGGGCTGCTACGGTGGTTAGTGGGTTGTTGATTTTAGGGTTTAGTTTTGTGGTTTGGAGGGTTATAAGATAATGACAATTAAGGATAAACATGCGGTTAGGATTGAAAAGAAATTCTGTAATTTGATTACGGAGAACCCTTGGACTATTGAGCTTGATCGTAATGAGTATAGGCTTCAGCAGTTTAAGCGTAAGGCTCCTAGCTTGTATAATTCGCATAGAGAAAAAATCTTAGCTGATATTGAGTTGTTACGGGTAGATGTTACGGTATGGTTTGAAACAAACAAAAAACAAGGTAATAAATTTAAATAAATTAATAGTATTAATAATAATGTTTCCGTAATTTTCACCTAATTTTTTTACGGTTTTCGGTGTTTTAGGTACGGTTTTTATATACTCTTTGGGCTAACCTTCCTTTAAGGAATAAAGATGAAAAGTCTTTCCCAAGTAAAAAATGAGTTAAAAACTCTACCAAAGCTATTCGCTGACAAACGTGGAGAAACTAATGTCCTAGTTGCCATTGTAACAGTCGTAGTTGCAACAATACTCATACACTAATATGTTTGACATATAGTGGGGCTAAATTGTTGCGGCCTTGATTGTTTCCAACGTGTCCAGTTCAATTAGCTACGCTGGCCTTAGTGAGGCGGCAAACACAACCATTGCCAGCACTCTTGGTGCAAGCTACAATGCGCTGAACCTCTTAACAATCGTATTGATCGTTCTTGCAGCCGCAGCCATTATCGCCGCAGTTGTCGGCGGTTTAATGTTCATGCGCTCAAGACGAGAATAAACCCATTAGATAACGGATTGGCTCCCGTTCACGGTTCCATGAGCCTTCCCCTTCTCTCCCATTTTTATGGGGGTAATTACGATATTTTTATATGTTAACTGTGTCAGATGATAGAATATGCAAAATAACTTTACGAGTTTAAATGGTTCCATACATAGTTTGTTTAATCAGAGTTTTTCATTTAAGCATTTAGCGGTCTTAGTTGCCAGTGTATTAGTTGTTCTGTGTGCTGTTTGGTTGCCTTACGCATTATTCTGGCAGTTAGACGGCTTGATGAGTTTGCAGCAAGCCCAGATAATAGGCTCATGCATGTTTTATGGTGGGATTGCTTGTTTTGTTGTTGTTGCTGTGGTGACTCGTTTTAGGTTATCTAAAGATTGGAGTCTTAAGCGGAATGTTGGTGTGTTTTCGGTTTTGCTTTTGGTTACTTTGGTGTTTAGTAGTTTGTTAAGTGCGCCGGTTGTTGCTGCTCTTACTCCTTTGCCGAGTGATACGGGTCCTAATGGTAGTTCTGCGTTTAAGTTTAGTGTGCCTTTTACGCCTTACGAGTGGTTTGTTGGTGAGTTCCGCGATAACACCTATTACGCGATAAACGGCAGCGATTGGAATATTATGACTATTGTTGAACCATGGCAGCCAGTGGCTCCCTGGGCTTCTTTGTCTACTAACTTGACGGCGTTGACTGATCAGTGTCTTTCTGTTACTTCTAGTGGGGTTGTTTTTCTTAAGCAAGTGGCTTTCGATTTAGCATTAATGAACAACATTCCAGCTTCTGTTAGTGTAGTTGAAAACGTTAACGGTAGAGAACGGACATTCATTAATTCAACCGACAGTTTAGGCAGCCCCTACACCGTCACAGTTGAAGGAGCTAACTACTTCGCTCAAGACACAGAACACCGCATATATCTTACATCAACAAATAGCACATCTTTAATTGATTCCGTAAAAACACAAGCACCAATAAACAGCACAATAAAACTAAATGCTGGAATCTCGTATGCAACCCAAATGTTAACAGTTGATGGTATATGCTTTGTGGGTACTGCCGAAACAGCTTTAACTTATGGAAACGTAGTAATTTTTAATTACGCCTCAAACAAATACACTTATGCGGCTGCTGACTCGTCTGAAACAATAGACAACTATGTTTATCTCACATTAACTAATGCGGCTATAGATGGCAATGTTTTGTTATTAGAAAACGGCTATGTTGCTAATACTAATTGGTCTTGGAGTAACGGTTCAGAACTTTACATTGGAACTGGAACATACAACGCAGTAGGCACTTTCGGATATACATCAGTTGGAACCTCCGAGTTTTCACCATTAGACGGAGCGACAGGAACAAATAAAGTAGGTGTAAACGGATTTACATATTCAGGCACAACAGGCTATTTAACATCAATAACAAGTTACATCAAGCCAGCTAACACAACTGCAAGTGCCGAGGCAGTTAAAATAAGAGCTTTATTATACAGTAATACTGGAACCTTCCAACCATACCAACCTATAGCAATATCTACAGATGAAGCAACTTTAACACAAGCGAGTGATTGGGCATGGGTGCAATTCAATGTCACTAATCACATTCCTATAACAAACGGAGAGAAATATTGGCTTGGCGGATTTACTAACCAAACACGTAATCAAGGTATATTATACAAATATCACACTGGTATAACAGGACAATGGAAAAACGATGTAACATGGACTTATCCGACTATTCCTCCGAATCCTTATCTTGTATCTGCGGGCTTCGCTACAGAAGCGAGTATTTATGCAACGGTTAGCGTGTTGGCTTCGGGGGCAATCGTTGACTCATATCCAAGTGAAAGCGGAAATATTGCCTTGCAAATTGGAACTGCCTTGTCCGCTACAGATATACATTTTGAATCCACAAAAACTTTGCTAACTATAGCGTGATAAAAAATGAAACAAAAATCTTTAATCCTTTGTTTCATATTGGCTTTAACGTTAATAATAGTGGTTACGCCAACTACAACCGCAGACCCATACACCTATACACAAACTACGGGAGTAATAAACGGCACATACTATAGCATGTGGTTTCCAGACGATCAAACAAATGTTCCCTTAATTATAGCCTCTCCTGGAATTGGTGGAGTATTATCAAATATTCCCTATGATTATTTTGCATCAAGAGGCTATGCAGTGTTAGGCTTTAATGACTCCAACTATATTATCTGGGAAATAGCTATTTCGCATTTTCACAATAACATACAGAATCTTGTTGAATGGACTTTTAACGATGATTTTCCTTTTTCGGTTAATAAATCAGCCGTTGGTTTATATGGTTGGAGTTGTGGTGGCGGTGCTGTTCTATCAATAAATGATTCTCGATTAAAAGGTATAGTTGCCAATGAACCAGCATACGTTAAAGGTTTTGTTGCCTCAAATAATATTCCTGTTCTAATTACATCTGGAACTAATGATGATGTAGCACCGTACAGTTCTAATCAAGCAATTTATTATAACGCTCTTAATATGCCTAAAATGCTTATTCAAGTTAACGCAATACATCAAAGCAACGCAGGTATAGCCTATTCAGAAGCTTGGTTTGAATGGTTACTAAGAGGTAATGGTACAGCTTTAGACTTTATTAATAATGTTTCATCTGATGTACAAGTTCTATTTTACCAAAAAAACCCCTATAACATTGCTTATCCCTTGCAAACTATTGATATGTTTAACGGTGTTCCTTTAAGTGAATTAAGCGATATATGCGGTGTGCCTTTATCTCTGATTTCGCACATAAACGGGAACCCAATTACTTAATCCTCTTCTTTTTTGTGCAGTTGAAGGACATAAACAGAAACACGGTGTTAACGGAAAAATAAATATAAATCATTCGCTCTAATTAAATAATTAATACTATGAGTTGAAGTTAGTGCGTGAAGGCAGAATAGCTTTAATGCTTCTAAGTGTTTTGTTACTGCTAAGTTTCTGTGCTGCCGCTTCGGCGGGGGTTGATTGGGGTTACGGTTGGCCTAACAGCCCCACAGTTCCTCCAAATCCAACGCCAACTCC
>Ga0172381_10003234_pt1 | contig 17383 bp, 23 predicted proteins | sample Leawel6488metaG_FD_119754 | JGI IMG/M metagenome (GOLD analysis project Ga0172381, IMG submission 119754) | Leachate microbial communities from a municipal landfill in Southern Ontario, Canada - Leachate well 64-88 metaG | ecosystem: Engineered > Solid waste > Landfill > Unclassified | place... | reverse complement strand
TGGAAGACGTCTCATGAATCCTGTTCCCATTGGAATCATATTCATACCATCGTTCGAATCCGCTGGCCCACTTATCATGAATAAGATTTCCATTGGCATCATACCACTTTTCTAATCCGTCGGAATCCTTTTCATGAATCATTATTCCCTGTGTATCATACCATTCTTCTGATCCGTCGGCAAATTTTTTAATAAGATGGATATTACCATTTATGCCACGTTCATACCATGCTTCGTATCCCTCGGAATCCTTCTCATGGAGACAATGTCCATTAGAATCATATTCATTCCACCGTTCATATCCTTCGGAATCCTTAGTATGGATAAGGTTTCCATGGGAATTGTATTCATACCATTTTTCCGCTCCTTTGAAATCCGTCTCATGAATCCGTTTCCCTGTTGTATCATATCCATACCACCATTCGCGTCCGTCTGGATATTTCTCATGTATCTTATTATCATTGGTATCGTACCAATATTCATCCCCGTCGGACTCTTTAGCATGAATAATTTTTCCATCGGAATCATACCACCATTCAGATCCATCTGAATACTTGATGTGAACCGTGTTACCCTCCGAATTATAATCGTGCCATTTTTCTAAACCCTCCGAATTTCTCGAATAAATCTTATTGCCATTATGATCATACACGCGTTCAACACCATAGGAATCCTTATAATGAATGCATTTCCCGTTGGCATCATATTCATACCACCTATCAGAGTGCCCGTTATACGCTTTCTCAGGAACCACTTCGTACCCATTGTTATCGTAACACGGTTCTGATCCGCCGGAATGTTTCTCATGAATCGTGTTACCCTTGGCATCATATTCATACCACCATTCAGCTCCTACCGCATCCTTAGTATGAATAATGTTATCATTGGCATCGAGCCAGCATTCATTACCATAAGAATCTCGCCGGTGACTCGGATTATCAGAAGACGATGAATCATCTGCTTCAAGCGTGTCCTTGGAAAACTTGGTGAGCATCAGGGATTTCATCTCATCCGATGATGCATAGATCTTTCTTGCTTCTTCAATCGTCAATTCTGCCATATTAGGCCTCCATAATAAATATACATATATTACGATATATCCGCAATATACGTCGTGAAATTCATTTTAAACTGATATCCGATACTGCGGCTTAATGAGCAAATATTCGTTTTAAATGCATTTCATTAAGCGCATATACATCAGGGATCGATATAGTTAATGAACCGTCACTAGATAGTAATCCATCATCCATGGTCCACATGAAGTCGCCCAATAATCCAGTGATGATATTCAGCACTGGGATGGCATCGGTGATACCGTCAATCAGAATTATTTCTACAAATAATCCGCGGTCATCTATTTGAGATACATTTACGGATGATACATCGGCTGATTTATGCAATTCCGTACGTAAACTTGATTGCCATGTTGAAAATTCATCCGTTGTCATAGTTGCCCCGAAATCGATTATACATATTGACGTATTTCCTGATTTTGCTCAGTTAATAATAGTTTTTGATATATGGAAAGCTGATCAAGCAATCCGCGCACAATATCAGCATCTTGACTACCGACAGCATCAAGCCGGTGGATTAAATCCCAAGCATCAGTTTTCAACTTTGCCTGTTCACTTGTCAACCTTTTCATAATTGTCCTTTTGATCTAAGGGGTAACATATTAAGTCCGTGATCTATTCCAGCTTCTATCCGAAGAGTTAGTCGAAATGCAATAAAATGCATGATGGCTTTTCAGGAATCCGGGACTCTGAGCACCGAACCATCCAGGCCGACATCGTATTCCCAACCATTTGCTGTCAGAAAATCGGTGATTTTTGAACATCATTTACATCCATTTTCAAATCTCCTATTATGCTATTAATATACAAAATTAAATATGAACCGTCAATGCAGGAATGCATTATTTTCATCACGATCATGCATATATAATATTTCTTGCCATGAAAAAGAAAATAATCTATATTTCCTTCAAAAGGAGAATATATGAAACTTGATGACAATACAATGGGAATGCTTTACCCGATGATCATGGCTAATTTCTGCAACCCAGATGATCTCCTGTGCGAAACGGTTTCCCTTACATCATCGTATATAGGATTCATCAATCCTTCTGATAGGTTTCTAGCGATGATGACGGAAAATTTTGCGCCATCCTGTGTATGGACTGATAATGTATATCTTAATCTTAATGCCATACATGATCCTAATGCACTAGTGTCCATGCTTAACGAGATTCTGCTTAAGAGTCATATAGTTGGAGGAGTTCCTGAAGAAATTCATGAGCCAGCGGACAGGTGAACTACCCCCCGCCCTACAGGGTGTTGGCTTCTTTTCGTTTCAACGGATCACGTCCATCATTTATATAATTTATATCCTTGACGTTAATATACAGTTTTATTATACTGTTATCTATGGCGGAATTCATCTCTCCGGACTAAAGTCCTGGAATTTTCTTCCGCAAATCTCCGATAAACTATGTAATATGAAAGCCGATGGAAAAACAATAATGAAAATTCAGACCATGGTGGTCAGAGCATATATCCTCCATAAAAGGGAGGAGGGATCGGTTCTTTCAGAAAACGATATCGTAAAGGAATGGATATCAATGTACAGCAAAGATTATCGAAGCCTATTCAAATGAAAAATAATTATGATTTTTTCCTTGACAATCTTAATTTAATTGATTATATTATGGCAAAACATATACAAATGAGGTAACATATGACCGAGCAAAATGAATTTACACTCACCCAAGAAGCTCCTAAGAAGAAAGGAAGAACAAAAGGATATCATCATTCCGCCGAAACACGGATGAAGATGTCAGAAGCCCGTATGGGCGTCCATCCTTCTGAGGAAACTAAAGAGAAAATTGCGAAGGCAAGAATCGGATTCCATCACACGGAAGAAGCAAGGCGTAAGATGAGCGAGACCCGAAGAAAGAATTTTCTGCTTAAAGCCGAAGCCCGTAAGAAAACCGTAGCTAAGGAATCAACCGATGCAGTATGATCCCAAGGAAATTCCTAAATCGTACTCGGCAATCTGCCGATTTGTATGTTCTAAACGTGGAAAATCAAACGATACCATGTTGTTCAGAGATCCTGACTATTTTACCGCATTCATAGGCGTGACTCACGACGGGCATTCGGTTTACAATTACAATAAGATGATAGAACATCTCATGAAAAAAGAATCCATCACAGAAGAAGATGCCCGCGAGTATATAGATTATAATGTGATAGGAGCATATATAGGCAATATGACGCCATACATAGCCTATGATATTGAAGAAGATTCTCCAGAAGAATATCTTAAAGATATAGATGACCCCGACATGCTTACCTATATTCCCGGATGTGATGAATCCTTTGCTGGAGTAATTCAAATTGACGGCAAGACAAAATGCTTGTATGACTCTACATCACTTCCACCGGTAATATTGGAATGTAAATATGCAAATCCGGCATTAATCATGGATCCATATGTATATATACCCTCCAAGAAGCATCATAACAAAAAAGGAAAGAGGAAAAATATTAAGAAATGAGCATACGGGCTGACCGGCCCGTATAAACTCTTTGCAAAATAACTTAATTATTCTGGCATACGAATGAGCTATAATATCCAGTTATATATGTGGAAATACCTTACCGGGCCAACACATAAAGCCTTTCCAAAATGGCGAATGTCTGACGTATATACCGTTAAATATGTGAATGAGGCAGATGACTGCATATATACATTGACTTTCAATCAAGATGAAAAGACGTGCGTACTTGAATCATACGATGGTAATCCGTTAATATTAAGCAAACAGAAGGAGCAAATTTCCATAGATAACCTATTGCCACAGTTAAAGCAACGGGAACTTCTAGAAAACTGGAAACCAACCTGGCTAACATATACTGATTATGAATTAGCATTACTCATTCCAAACAACAAGCGTGAATTATTTCACGCCATCTAGAAAACACTTCCATCAGGAAAAGAATTTTTCATTTGACAATATAGCCTCATTATCAGGATGAATGCTCTTTGCCTTTTCATGTAACCGTTTTCCGGCATCTTTTTTTCCTAAATACCATAGGCAGCAGCTTTCAAAGATAAGGCTATTGAACACGAATTCAAATTTATCGGAAAAATACGCGCTGTCGAATCCAAATCCGGATAGTATTGCCGAAAAATACATCGCAGCTTCTGAATATCGTGAATTATAATATAGTTCTAGCCCGCAATCATAAAGCAGCCTATTGTTCATTCCATATTTTATTATTGCAGAAGACAGCACATCTATCTTAGCAGAAGAGTCGCCAAGCTTTCCAAAGCATGATCCTTCTATTATACTTATCTGGATTTCATCCTCTAGCCATTTTCCATCCATGCAAAAATATTCCCGAATTTTTTTAATAGCATCTGCATATCGTCCATTCCAATATAGCTCCTTGGAATAATACAGGACATCCCTTGATTCTAGTTTTACCCGCTTGGCTTCCTTGCGCTCGAATATTCTAAGATTCCTTCCGTTGTCTCTTATTGAACTGTTGACTGTCTTCATATGAGTCACCATAAAATCAACGCGTATTTTATTAGGCGATGTTTCAAGATATTCATGGACGAAACCAATCCACCGTGAAGTTCCACGCTTAACTATTCTAATAACAGTGGTCGTTAATTCGGGGGATATATAATAGTCAGCCATATATGTATCTGCCGTTCCCGGAAGCATCTCTTTAAACTTAATGATTTTTTTCTGATTTTCATCATCTATGACATCGTCACAGTCAATCCACATGATGTAATCCATGGTAGCTTTTGAAAAGCTGAAATTTCTTGCCGCGGAAAAATCATCATCCCAGGGAAAATCATATACCTTATCAGTATACGTGCTGGCTATATATTTCGTGTTATCAGATGAACCAGTATCAACAACTATGATTTCATCAGCGAAATTCATAACACATGCCAGACATCTTCCGATCACCTCGGACTCGTTTTTAGCAATAATGCAAACGCTAAGTGTACTCATATTGATAGTTTAAAATCTTATATAAAATATATTTTTGTGGTAATCATACTAATTATGCTATGGTATGATCCATATCGGAAGCATATTCGGCCAGGTATCCATCTATCAGCTTGCTATATGTTCTACCCCGTTTAACCTCTCGCCATATATGGAACTGATCTCTATTTAATCCAATGGAAAGAAAAACAAATGCAAAGCATACCAAGCCTGTGCGTCCCGCTGCAATAGTAGCAACCAGTGCCGCAATACTGAAGCAAGAAAGTATTCCTATGCCTAATTGAATCCAGCGCTCATACATTAGCCTTCGCAAATATGAAAACATATTCCATATTTTAAGTGCCATGATGATATCAGCAATAGATCTATTCAGCATGAATTCAATCGTCGCCACTGAAATCACGACCATGGTGATCACCATTACAATTCCAGTAATGATCGCTATATAATTACTATCCATAATTCTCCATTACCTATTCATTGATAAAATATATTTTTTAACTATTGCATATTCTATTTTAATTATGTATATTGATATCATACAAAAAGGAGTCCAATCATGAAAACAAATATTAAGTTGATCATCATCATTGCATTATTTTCCACGGCATATTCCGGAGCTGTAAAAATAGGAGAACTCCGCGGAACGGGGATTGCGTTCGACAAGCATTATATGCTTACCACTGCATTCATAGCCCGTCAGGATTCATCGCGGGATTCTATATTAGTCATTGTAAACGGTGCCGCATATGATGCAAGAGTGGAAAAAATCGACAAAATAACAATCGATGTGGAAAAAAAGGAATATGTCAATCTGGCAGTTATTCAGATCGACAATTCGGTAGATCTCAATGCATGCCGCATTACTGATGAAGAACCAGTCTCCAACGATTCGGTAAATTTGATAGGATATATGGAAAACGGATCGCCCTATTATAGCAGAAGCTTTCAGGCAAAAATTGTGACCGATTCCACATTTCCTACTTATATCGCCGGATCGGTGAATGTCATTGCTCCTGGAGGATTCTCCGGAGCCGCTGTTGAAAAGAATGGATCTGTAATAGGCATGCTGTTTTCCGCAAGCAATACGCATGAGGCATCATTTTTCCACCCCGGAAAAATGCTTAATCACTATATAGCTGGAATGAACGAGCCCACAACGGACAATGTTGGAAAATGCACATATCAAGTAAGAAGCTATACCACGATTAAATAGAAAAAAACCCGGCATCAGCCGGGCTTTTCATTAGCCGTTCTTGGTCTTTGCCATATATGCCTGATATGCCCGTTCGGTCTCTGGCCCCCATTTTCCATCCACCGAAATGTTAAATCCATTATCATTAAGGAAATTCTGATACTCTGCCACTTTTCGCCAGTCACCCGTTAGTTTAGACATATCATCATATTTTCCCTCTGATGCCCCGGCGGACATCTTGTTCAGGTCCGTCTTATCGGAAGAAGGCAGATTGGTAGCTGATTTACGATTTGCAAATCTCTCATTAAACAATCTGCTTTTTGATGGAGCGGTCAGTTTTTTAGCATCTATACCTCCCCAGGCAAGCGTTCCCTTGTCATTGAATGACGGATCATTACTATTCCCCATCTTTGGGTTGTCCTGAGAATCACTTGTAGTAGATCCTATGTCAACCGTTCCATCAGGAGATCTTGACTGCCCACCATCAAATGATTCATTGCCGATATCGCTTGTTGAAGCATTCGGATCAGCCGAATCATCATCAGATTCCATGCATGTTTTAAATATTCGGGTCACTGCCTCTAGCTGAGTTTTGCGTAGATTTAGCTTTCCGACATATTGTTTAAAAAGATCGATAGTATCCATAATTTAACCAATAAGAATTGTTATATACCTAGTTTATATAAGATTTGCTGAAGAAAATTGGCGCATATCCACTGTAACAGATATAAACTATTACCGAATGATTGCCAATGCCGGTAAAATATGGATTTCATAGAAGACTATAAAAATATGTTTGACATCGTAGCAGACATACCAAATTCAGAAGATGTAGAGCTACGTGGGGTAATGAAATCCGTTCCGCTGGATGTAACCAAGGAATTCAAGAAAGGCGAAGGAACAGAAGCGACTGATACATACACGGAGCCAAAAATAGAATATGAATTTAGTCCTGTTAAACGGGAAACAGAAACGGTAGCAACGCCAACCGTCGGAGAAATGTCAAAAAAATCACCGGAATCGAATCAAACTGCCTGGGATGGACATGCTGAAAAAGTAAAAAACATGTTCAATAAAAACGCTGGCAAGATAACCGGGGATGCGACTAAAAAATCTTCACTTCAGTCAGTTCCCGAAATGGAGGTGAAATCAAAATTTCCTAAGATATCCTCCGAGCCGGAATTTCTGAGTGTCAGAAAGATTCAACCGGTGACTACGATAAAGGAAGAAAAGATCAAGATGATAGATAATAATTCAGTAAAGGACGGTACTGCTAAATGCGAAAAAGGCAAGGATGATTTCGATTCTGAAGCAAACGATGCCGTTAAAAAGTTCAGATCTGTTATAGATAACATGAAAGGCATGGATAAATATGATGACACATATAAAAATAGGTGTGCATTCATACTAAATAAATACAGCGGACTCCCTAAAAAACAATTTGACGCAATTTGCGGACTTATGGAATCCGTCAATAACTGAACCATGAAAAAGCGGCACTATGCCGCTTTTCATTTTCCATCTCCTCCGACATCAGCATATACATTTTCGGTAGAAAGCGCAGTGCTTTTTCCTAATACGGTCCGTCCAGCACAATTCCACGTGCCTATCCTATATCCCATCTGAGATTCCTTTGCCTTATTAGCCAATTCATCGGAAACCGTTTTTTTAGGAAACCATTCTGATCCACTATTGTCAAACCCGACAGAATATTCCCCCATCAAGCTAGGACGCCTATTAATGCTACCATTCGGCTTAGGATTAGTATCATTTGCTATCTGTTCAAAACATGCCCGGTGAATTTCCGTTATTGCCGAAACTTCGGCATCGGGAATTTCAAGTCTGCGTATACATTCGGTGAACTGTTTAGACGTGTCCATATTCATTCCTAGAAATTAGATCCGGCATCAGATGTATTGAACTGAAAATTAACGGTATCTAATCCTTCTGAATCAGATATATTTCCCCTAACATCATCAGCATGCCAACATTTTGGGCCATTGTTGATATCCGCCCCGACCGGGACATATCCATTTGGTATAACATCGTATCTGCCATCAGCATATTTCACTATTGTGGTAGAATGGGTTTCATCAGGGACTGCGTTAATTATAGTCAACGGATTCTTGCCAAATTCAGGAGGATCAGGAGGAGGGGGAATTACTGGCATAGAAGGAATACCTGGATGCGGGCCTATTGGATTTGGATATATAGGACGGGAACTGCATCCGCATGGTGGAGGAGGAACAAATGGGGGAACCGGCCTTGGAGCAGGCCATCCTTGCCAGTGTCCATCTGATGGAGCCTGTTGAGGCATGCACCTATAATTAAACCGTGGTTCAGCATGTCCATTATGGCATTGATATTGATATGGCGGCGGTATATGAGGAAGACCATATCCTCCGCAGGGAGGAGGTGCCGGATACATATGAGATGGCGTATATTCCCATGGCCCCGCTTGCCTAGGTGGAGGAGGCATGCACGGGCCCATCCAAGGAGGCGGCTGAAATGGCATGAATAGCGGCTCATCATGATGACAGCTGCAATACTGATGTGTAGGAAACTGACGCATATATCTCATATGATCAAATCTATCGTCAGGAATTCCATTATTGCATCCACAGCTCATAATTTACTCGTATAACCAAAATGCAATAATAGTTTATATACGATTTGCAGAAGAAAACTCCCGTATTTTAGTCCGGTGAGATGAATTCCGCCATTTATGTACTGAATGTTTCGCACATATATGAAAAATCCGGAAATTCCATCTTGACCTATTGGCATGATGGAATTTCCGGAAACATCAATATATTACTTGTTTCCGGTAGAACCAAATCCAGACCGGTCAGTGTTTTCAGAAAGACCTCCTTCTGAGAAACATATTCCTGGCTGATTTTCAATGAGTCTGAATTGGCAGATTCGGTCACCCTTTTTAATTTCAGTGTCCCGCATGGCCAATGCAGGAAATTTCCACCAGTCATTAGGACCGCAGAAGGAATTATCAATTATTCCAATGGAATTGAATTGGAGTATTCCGAAATTTTTGAACGTAGATCCACGAGGGGCAACCAAAGCCTCCCATCCTGCAGGAAGCTCCATAGCCACTCCCAGATCGATGTATCGCCATTCTCCAGTCTTAAGTTTCACATCTTCGGCAGCGCGAAGATCCAGCCAATCGCCCTTTTCTATCTTATTAATACGTTGTATGGTATTATCTCGATATGTTATTTTAACATTAACCTCAGTAAGCATTGTATTCTCCATTTTGAACGGTTATCGTCGGTATTTTTAATTGCATCCGCAATCAAAACATTTCATAATGCTCGCACGATATAGATATTTCTTTTTTTATCGCGCATTTAATGATGCATGAAAAATCAAACATAGTTTCCACTACAACAGTCATCCCAGCATAACTAAGGCCTTCTTCCATTATAGGATCGTCCATTGACTCATCGGCAGCTTTCTTTATCCCGTCTTCCATAGATGATTCATCATCATATGTAGATACTGGCCAATCAGCTGAATGATATCCTGCGGTTATCACAATTGTCTTTCCATCATCAGATAGTTTTGAAAATGTTCTCATGCAAAGACAATCCAAATCAAGATGTTCGCAGAACCATCTATTAATTATGTCCGATATGCGTTTTAGTTTTACTTCATCCATATGATATCCTCTATATTTCATCCAAATGTAGTATTAATTCCATTGCTTTTCATCAGTGCAATGAAGCTTTCTGGAGAAATTATATTTATTCCAAGTTCCTTTGCTTTTTTTGATTTAGTTGATGTAGAATTTTCATCTGCCTGAACTAGATATGAAAGCCCTTTGCTAACCCCCTTAACCTTTCCTCCATATGTCCTTACCGTATTTTCCAAATCTTCCCGTTTATATTGCATCGCCCCGGTAAAGCAAAACGACAGTCCAGACAGCTTTGTTGAATATGCCGGCTTCTCGAATGTAAAATATCCGTATTTTTTTGCCAAACGGACCGTGTCTTTTATATCAGGTAGGATCTGTATCATCTGAAAAAACAGATTCATTTTCACATCATAAGAACTGATTCCGTCGATGGATAGTTCAGACGCAAGCGTTTCTGCCGAAGATGTTTCAATGTAATCAATTATAAAATACGGATCATCATACCATTTAGAAAATAGCGGGCTAACCTCAAGCCCGGAAAGCCTGGCTTCAGAAAATCCATCGAAATCAAATAGGGAAATGAACTTACTCATGGTTATTGGCATTTTTGCCGCATTCACGGTAGCGGCGAAAATCTTTCTTCCATTGGCGTCGCCTGCAGCTGAAATAAATGTCCCTATATTTCCTTCCCCGCATATAGATACCACGTCAGCTATGCTAGATATCTTATTATCGCATTTTTGGCCTACCATATTCTGTATGAATACGTCTCCTGAACCATATATATTAAGTGACGAAAACAGATTTGCAACTTTATGTATGATTTTCTGCGTGCATTCAGGGTTAACGCATTTCACAAATCCGTTAGGCAGAATTTCCAGATTTCCATGGCACACCGGGCATTCAGATGGAAGGTTTATATTCTGCTTGCTATAGTCTTTATATACATCAGGTATTTTAATCATGTTTCTCCAGAAAATTTAAGTTAATTTCAAATTGCCACTATTAAATCAGCGACTTCCTTATAATTAAACACTTTCTGCGAGCTTATGATTATGACAGAGCAAGCAGAGGGGTCATCAGTATTGGGCATTTTTTCTATATTGTTTCTGCGGATAAGTTTCATGGCTTCGGTTGATTTAGTTATGTTACCTATATTTTTTATATTGTTATACAGGGAATGATTATATCCTATTATATAACCGTCCGTGTCAAATACTGGTCCGCCTGACATTCCTTCACCAACATATGCATTCACGGCATAAAATTCATACCCAGACGTATATCCATGAAGATACTTTATTTCGCCATATGAAGACGTCAATTTGAACTTACTAGCAAACGGATTGTGATATCCATATGAAACTATATGCGTATTTATCGAAACCTCTCCGTCATATATACTGCATACAAACGGATCCCTTGCCGGCTTCTTTACAAGTTTAAGAAGGGCGATGTCAGATTCCTCGTCATAATCGACAAGGGTAAGAGAATAACACTTTTCTTTCTGCACGTCTAAATAGCAATCGTTATCATATTTGTTTACAACATGATATGCCGTTATGACATATTCTGAATTTACAAAAGCCCCGCTGCCATTATTAAAATAATATTGATATTCTTCTCCTAGAGAGAATGAAACAAACGCAAGAAGTATGATGATGTATCTCATTTGTCGTTCCTTTGTTGGAGTTACTCACCTAATATAGGTAATTAAACATCAGATGTCAATGCCGCCATGATTTTAATTTAGAATTTCTTCGACAACGGGAATTATTTCTCCACCTTTTTTGATTTTCGCCGTCTTGCCTATCACTACACCTTTTTTCATCATTTTATTAATATTAGATAATGATGCCCTGGATACCGTCGTTCCATTTAGTTCTATCGGTTCTAATATTGCAACCGGGCTAAGATATGATCCAGATATTCCCCATTCAATGTCAAGAATTTTAGATACTGCGGTCTCAAGAGAAAACTTAACCGCGCATTGTGTCTTAGGAGTGTGCCGTTTAAGGTCTGAATAATCAATGACGTTCTGCTTAACAACGATCCCGTCGCAATTATAATCAATCTCATTATGTCTTAGGGTTTCAATCTTAGTCCTAAATGCTTCTATGTCTTTAATTTCACCAGTAGAGATCCATTTGGGCGTTTCAAACCCTACCGTATCAAGCCAGCGCATCTTTTCTTCTTCAGTCCTGAAATTTTCTGAATATGTAAGACGATCATATGCTATGAAGCTCATGTCATCTGATCCTTCGCCATCAAGCCGTTTAGCTATACCTGCGGAAGCATTCCTTGCATTTTTCATAACATCCGCGTATTTTTTCTTAAATATGCTTTCCTTTAAAAGGAATTCGCCCCGTATGGACCCAGTGAATCCAGGAATGACATGCACCATGTTATTCCATTTTATTGCTGAATTTGTAATGTCTTCGCCTTCAAATCCGTCACCCCTGGAAATGGCTCTGAAAATTTTTCCATCTTTATATTGAATTTCAACACCGGCGCCGTCTATCTTTGCTGAAATATTGTATATTCCCGATTTTCCTTTAATCCAATCGGTAAATTCTGACATATCCTTGCATTTAGCTTGCGTTCCTGTTATCAGAAAATGCTTGTACTTAGTACGTCCGGTGTTATCTGCAGCTGCAAGTCCATTGGATGCAATAGGATTACTTGGGTCAATCGCCTTAAGCTTCGCGATAAGAATGTCATATTGATCATCAGGAATTATTTCATTTCCATTATAATACATCATGGCAAGAAGATTAATTACTTCAGATAGAAAAGCGCGTTCATCAAATTCCTCTTTCTTTATGTTAGCCGGAGAAATGATGTCAGATGCAAAATATAAAGAAGTACCGAGAAGGTCAATTACTTCGTCAGATACATCTTCCATACCGGATGCCCTAAATAAAATAGAATATTTTTTAATTACATCCTGAACCTGTCCATATCGTGCAATATCATTATTCTCAATTACCGAATGAACGGTAAAATCCACAAGAGCATGAATATCGTCATTTTTAATATATTCTGATGCAGATTGAATAAAATTAAGAGTTTTCATAAATAAGTCCTCATTTGATAACGGAGTTACCGTCCAACACTGTTGTCACTGGCAAGTCGCCATACCAGCCAATCAGTATTTTAATTATTACTGTATATTAATTCTATCGCCTAAAATGAATTTAGATTTTTTAGCAAGCGTCATTGCCTCGCCGAACTCATAATAAGACGGACAGTTCATGAATAATGCGATATAATCGTCATCGGCGGTCTCAATTATTTTTCCGGTTAATGGATTTACTAGCAAAACGTCATCTTTTGCTATCTCATTAGTGACACAAGGAACTATGCAATATGGAAATAAGGAATACCCTGATTCATTCTTAGGATATTTAACTGTTTTCGAATAGGACAATCCATCTATGCTTCTGGAAGGTACAGAATTATTTATTATTTCCACCAAACGGGATACGTATTTCCCTAGCAATTTAATAGACTGCATATTTTCCTGATTACTCAGACAAGATAATTCTATTGTGACACCAATCTTACCTAAATATTGGTCACAATAATTACCACAAAAATCGTTAGGACAATAGTAAGGCGTTATTCCCAAATCGGAAGCAAGCATCAGTAGATTAGGATTAATGTCAAGTGATGGAGCCATCAATAAATTTGTATCCGCATTTGTAGTATGAAAATCAACGACAATGTCCGCAAAATTACCAGAGGCAATCCCATAAGACTCGCACAATTCTGTTTGAAGAACATATTCATAACCTTTATTTTTATACGCGCTGCAGCCAAAACAGTCGTTTAAATTATGATCTATGAAATGAACATTTCTAGAACAGGCTTTTGGATTGGCAATTAAAAATCCACAGTCAATTCCGTTTATAGATTTTTTAACATACGGGGTTTCATAAGTGCATCCCTGCATCATGCACAGATTAACGCCTGTCTTCTCATCACCGTGGATTCCGCCTACAAATAATATCTTCATTTAGCTAACTACTCCAACTAACGGGTGAACGCCATTAATTATACTGCTTTTCAAAATATAATGCGAACTCGTCATATTCATTTGATGACGGAGGTACATTGGACTATCTTTGAAATATGCGCTGCAATAACGTATCGTGATGATATTTCAGTTTCGCCATCTATTAGGCGAGCCACCATATCTTGGCACTGTTCATCAGTTTCCGCTCCAGCGCAGAAAATAAGATTTTCTCGCCCACGTATCATCTGTTCAACATCAAGTATTGTGTATAATACTGTTTTCTTTGGATTGAATGGCTTGGTTAAAATTAGGTACTGCTTGCCAGTTGCCCTTACGGTATAACCTTGCCGTTCTTCTATGAACCATATCTTTGATCCAATTGATAGTTTGCATAGACTATTCTTGCTGATGCCCATGTTTTCCATTTTTCCTCTACCTGATTCATCATTAACTCTGGTAATTATGAAAATATGGATGAATATAGTGAAAGAATCACCCTGCCATTATGACATGGTGATTCACTGGGAACTCCCGGGCTTGAACCGGGAACCAGCGGGTTATGAGTCCGCTGCTCTAACCATTGAGCTAAATTCCCTGAGTAATTGCATGGGTCGCCAATACGCTTGATATCTTATATTGATGATATTCTCGCATGTTGACCCAACGATAATGTATCCTGAACCCACTAATGCGCCTTCTCTAGACAGGGTGTGTTTCAGGTTTCTACTAAGCATTTGGAGCAATGCTATTCGATTATCTGTCAGAACTTTTCAACCGTAAAAGCTTCCAATCCGGTCGAAGGAGTTTATCGTCTATTAGCTCCACCTCCTGGTCTCGAACCAGGAACCTATCGGTTAACAGCCGATTGCTCTACCAATTGAGCTAAGGTGGATTACAAAATATCTAATGCGATCGTGCTGGTATCACAATCCGATCTCATTCTGAGAAGCCTGATACAGCTATCTCATAGTGCCACCGGTAGGAGTCGAACCTACATATCCCGAAGGAGCCTGATCTACAGTCAGGGGCCTTACCAATTAGGCGTCGGTGGCGTATGGACCTAGCGAGAATCGAACTCACTACCTTCTGAATGCAAATCAGACGCTCTACCAAATTGAGCTATAGGCCCGGTTTAGATTATAATATAGATTAATTCTTTGTTATTGGCAAGGGATAATCATATCATTCTCTATGGAATGTCGTTTCTTACATTCAGATAATCACTATGGCAGGAGTCGAACCTGCACGTCAAAGACATCAGATCCTAAATCTGACGCGTCTACCAGTTCCGCCACACAGTGAAAAAGCAACTAGTCGGATTCGGACCGACGACAAATGCTTGGAGGGCACATATGTTACCACTACACCATAGTTGCGTATATCCATGATTAAATCCTAGAGTTATTCATGAACTAATCATTCTTACTCAGGATCGTTTGCTTTCCTGGTAAGGTCGTACTCCGGGTGAGAATCGAACTCACTATCCTCGATTTAGAAAATCGACGCTTGATCCAAGATAAGCTGCCGAAGCATGTTAAGCCTGAAAGTGGAATCGGACCACCGACCAGCTGATTACAGATCAGCTGCTCTACCTACTGAGCTATTCAGGCGTATCGGATTAGCCGGATTCGAACCGACGACCACCTGCTCCCAAAGCAGGAGCTCTACCAGACTGAGCTACAATCCGAAACATATTCATCCACATTTTCAATCGGCTGACTATGCGTTAAGCATTAGCGATGAGCAAAATATACATTTTCTGAACACATCTGTCAAGGAGATATCTTATATTTCGTTAACTTTCTTCTGCTGCTCTGAAAAGGACAAGTTCATATCCCATTTTATCGCATTCATATAGATATTTATCAAATGAGGAAAAAGTATTAAAAATTTCGCCTAGACTTTTCAAAACAAAGTCCCCAATTTCAAAATCTGGATCACGGAATAAATTTTGTTTACAGAATTCAATCGTTTCTTCCATAGTAAGCATACGATCCTTCTTATCATCCCTTATCCAGCACACATTATAGTTATTTCTAAAATACCGCATCGCATTTTCTCCGGAAAAAACCTTTATAATTTCAGGATATGCCATTAAAGTTATGGTATATCCTGAAATACAACGGGTTTTAATATAATCGGAGAATAATCTCATGATGTTATTCTGGTATGAGCCCTTTCCAGCAACGAATCCTATAGGATATTCCGGTACGGCAGAATACACCTTTTTTCTCCACCATAGATGTCCTGATTCATGGCAGGATGTATGGTAAGTGATAGGAAATCCACATCCTACACGGCTAAACCAGAAATGCGTCGCTGCATTCGAGGCATAAAATATAGCCCTAGCTGACTGATCCATTGCGGATACATTCACTACAGAAGAATGTCTGCCAGATATATCATTCATTGGGTATCCCTCATTGTTTAAACATATCAGTCTGATTTCTAGATCCTATCAATTTCATTAAAGCATCTATTTTATCACCAAGTAGTTTATACTGTGTGCTCGCCGATGAAAATTCGGATTTAATTTCCTCTGCATTAACGGAAACTTTCTGCGTGAACTACCCCTCACCCTACAGGGAGTGGGCTTCTTTTCGTTTCAACGGATCAGCTATGGAAGTTCCCTGCAAGCAGGGGACGGACAGGGGATTCTCGACGGAGGGGCGTTCCGCCCGCTCAGCTCTATGTGACGAGCCAATCAATAGAATGTTCTTTGCGGCATGAATGTCCCTGTCCTCCGTGATGCCGCAGTCACATGCGAAGATGCGCTTGCTGGGCGGCATGTCGAGGAGGGAGCCGCATGCCGTGCATAGCCTGGTCGTGGGTTCCCATTTGGATAGCATGAAGGATGAGAGGCCTTCTTTCTGGATGAGCTTCTGCTTGATTCTTCCGAGGCAGGAATGCTGGACGGAGCGGCCATAGCCGCGGCGTCTGCATTTCTTCCATTCGGATATCTGCTCATCCTGGAAATAGACAAAATCGTAATTGGCATAGAGCCAGTGGACGATCTTGTTGGCCTTGTCATCCCGCACATTTGATATGTGCTGATATTCACGCCGAACGAGGCGAAGCAGATGATTCCGTCGCTTGGAGTCCTTATCGTGCTTCAGGGCCAGATGGCGCTGGAGCCTTTTAAGTTTCTCGGTTTCTTGCTCGGATACATCGAACTTCGTCCCGTCGGACACGGTCACCGTGTCCTTTATGCCCATGTCAATCCCGCAGGATCTGCCCGTCTTTGGCGAATCCTTGGCTTTGGCAGTCAGGCAAAGCTTTATATGGAAGCCGTCAGGCTTCCTCAATAGGCAGCTGTCATGCAGCTGATATGATTCAAATTTCTTGAGCTGTTCCAGCCCATGAACTTTCAGATTAGGAAATCCCGGGATGGTCATCATTGATCCGCTCTTTATCGTCATCCCCTGATGCCTGATCGGAAGGCAGCTCACCTCGCGGCGGAATCTCAGCTTCCCTACTTTTCCG
>Ga0172381_10003233_pt1 | contig 17389 bp, 19 predicted proteins | sample Leawel6488metaG_FD_119754 | JGI IMG/M metagenome (GOLD analysis project Ga0172381, IMG submission 119754) | Leachate microbial communities from a municipal landfill in Southern Ontario, Canada - Leachate well 64-88 metaG | ecosystem: Engineered > Solid waste > Landfill > Unclassified | place... | reverse complement strand
TTTTAACCATGCGTGTCAGTCACCCGACTTAGCATGTGATGGCTGGGGCAGTTGGATTCTAACGCGTCTCAGTCGCCCTAGCGCCGTTCGAATCTCAGATCCTTATGGGAATTTTGTTTCGAACTTTTTCACTAAAATAGTCGAAGGGAACTAGTCACCTGACTTAGCATGTGATGGCTGCGGGACTTGGACTCGAACCAAGATACCATCCTCCAGAGGGATGTGTCCTACCATTAGACGATCCCGCAAAACATAGGCTACGCCTATATATCTAAATATTTTTTGATTACTACAAAACTAGAAATTACTCCTACTCCTACACCAAAGCCAAGCTGAATTATGGTAAAAAGCCAAAGGTGCGACATAAAATAACCAAACGCGGCAAATCCAGGCAAAACTACTGCAATTTTTGATGACATCAAAAATAAAGTTCCACCAGTCAATAAAATAGAAATTAAAAATGCAATCACCCCATAAAGTACTCCTTGAATTACAAATGGACCTCTCACAAACCAGTCAGATGCGCCAACAATTCTCATTGTGCTAATTTCTGCCTTTGAGCTATCAACTGCCAATTTTATTGTGTTAAAAACTACCATTACCGCGACAAGAATTAAAATTATTCCAGCGATAATTCCAAATCTATTAATGTTTGATGTGATAGAATAAACTTTTTCAATTGTATCCTTTTTTTCGGAATAATCAACCTTGTTTATCAATTTTGCATAATCTGAAGTTTCTAAAATATTTGAAATTTTTTCGTACTGAGATGTTTCTCCGTTTGTTATAATGTTTAAGGCTGGCAAAAATGGATTTTCACCAACTTGCTCCAACGCCTTTTCTAAAACTGCACTATCTCCGTGTTTTTCATTAAAGCTTGCCAACGCTTGATCTTTTGAAACATACTCAACATATTTTATGTCATCTGATGATGACAAAATTGTTTCTTTTACTGCTAAAATTTCATCCTCTGAAATTTCTTCATTAAAATATGCTGTAATATCAATTTTATTTTGAATAACTGAAGTTAGATAAGACATCATTCCTTGAAAAAAGAAAATTCCACTTACTAAAGTCATTGTGACCACTAAGACAAAGATTGTGGCAACAGCTATTCCTTTATTTCTGTTAAAATCTTGAAGTGCAAATTTAAAAATTCGTGAAAAAGTTTTTGGCATTTTGTTACTAGGTTTTAGCTTTTAGCTTCTAGCTTTTTAAGCAGTAGCTTTTAGCTTGTTAATAATACTATTTAGCATTTTCATTACTTGCTCCAAAAGGTCTTCAGCCTTTTTATATTCTAAATCTTTAGTTTTAGATATTCTTTTAGCTATTTCTATTTGGATTTCTAACTCTGCCCCAGAACCATAAGCAATTCTTAAAAACTGTGCGTAATCTTTTCTTGTTCCCCTACACCTTCCTTCTGCGATATTACTTGGAATAGAAACAGCCGCTCTTCTCATCTGAGATATCAATCCATAAATTTCTTCTTTTGGAAATTGATTAGTCAATTCATAAATAGACAATACCAATTCCATTGATTTTTGCCAAACGATAAGATCTTTATATGAATTTATCATATCAAACTAAAAGCTATAAGCTAACACCTAAGGGCTAAATTATAAATCGTCCGGCTTCCTCGTCTCTAATTATCCTTCCATTTTCAATTGTAATAACTCTTTTGCCTAATTTATTTATCACTTCTCTGTCGTGAGTGGCTAAAATAATTGTTGTTCCTGCTGTATTTATTTTTTGTAAAAGAGAAATAACTTCGTAAGTATTATAAGGATCTAAATTTCCTGTTGGCTCGTCAGCGATAATAATTTCTGGATGGTTTACCAAAGCTCTGGCAATTGCCAATCTTTGCTGTTCACCTCCCGAAAGCTCTGTTGGAAAATTGTCATGTTTTTCTGTTAATCCAATAATATCTAAAACTTTTGGAACTTCGCAATCTATTTCTTTGTCACCCCTACCCTCAACTTCCATAATATAAGAAACATTTTCATAGACTGTTTTTGTTGGCAAAAGCTTGTAATCCTGATAAATAACCCCGATTTTTCTTCTTAATTCTTGGACTTTTTTGCAATCAACGTCTTCCATATTCATATCGCAGAAAAAAACTTCTCCTTGAGTTGGGTCTTCTAAACCCAAAATCAATCGTGTTAAAGTTGTCTTTCCGGAACCAGATTTTCCAACCACAGAAACAAATTCGCCCTTTTTTATTTCAAAAGTGATATCTTGCAAAACAACCCTCTCTGGTGGATAAATTTTTGTAACATTTTTAAACTTAATCATAAACTTTGATTTTTAATTCTGCTTCAATAAATTTTTCGAGGTTTCCATTTAAAACGCTTTCTGGGTCTGATGTTTCATATTGGGTTCGCAAATCTTTAACCATTTTATACGGATGTAAAACATATGACCTAATTTGATTTCCCCAGCTGGCTGAGATATTTTCTCCTTTTATGTCTTTTAATTCTTTTGCGTGCTGTTCTTCTTTTAATTGATAAAGCTTACCATACAAAATTTTCATTGCGTTATCTTTATTTTTTCCCTGAAGTCTTTCTGATTGCGACGAAACAACAACTCCCGTTGGAATGTGCGCAATTCTTATTGCTGATTCGGTTTTATTAACATATTGGCCTCCTGGACCTGAAGATTTGAATGTATCAATTTTTAATTCGTCTGGCTTAATTTCTATCTCTGCTTCTTTGCCATCTATTTCTGGTAATACGTTTACTAAAGCAAACGAGGTTTGTCGTAATTTTTGTGCATTAAACGGAGAAATTCTTACTAACCTATGAACACCAGCTTCTTTTTTCAAAAAACCATAAACATAAATTCCCTTTATTTCCAATGTCACAGATTTTGTACCAATTCTGCCTTCTGGCCCACCGCCTTCGCCAAACGACTGATGCAAAATATTTGCCTGCCAGCCTTTTATTGCACAATATCTTTCGTACATTCTTAAAAGCATTGTTGCCCAATCCTGTGAATCTTGGCCACCTGCCCCAGAGTATATTTCTAATATAGCATTTTTTCTATCATATTTTCCAGATAAAAAAAGTTTAAATTCTTGTTTTTCTATAAGGTCCTCGATTTCTTTAATAATCTTTGCAATATTTTCATCTGCTTCACCATATTCCCTTGCATAATATTCTATTTCAAAAATCTCACCTTTTATTTTTTCAATTGCTTCTACGTCTTCTTTCAATGCCGAAATTTCTTGCTGAATTTTAGCAGCTGTTTCTGTATCGTTCCAAAAATCTGACTTCATTGTTTTTGCTTCCAAACTTTCTATTTTCTTTTTTTTCTCTTCAACATCAAAGACACTCCACCAAATGATGGAGCCTGTTTTTTAATTCGTCTATTTTGGAAATTTTCTCTGCCATATTATTTTAGATTATCATAAACAAAACAATAAAAAAAGAGGTGTTTTTAACGCCCCTCTTTTATACTATTTTTCAAAAAAATATGAGCCACCTCGCAGATTCGAACTGCGGACCTACTCTTTACGAAAGAGTTGCTCTACCAACTGAGCTAAGGTGGCATCCTATCAAGGTCTATACCAAACTGAGCGGGATAGTAAATGATGTTAGAACCTATTGGCAGACAACTACTGACCGCTTCTTTAGTCCAATTTTAACATTGGAAGTGATAAAAATCAATTAGCAAAATTACCCCACCTCGCCACTCATAATTGTTTTGAAATTAAAAAAGGCCCAGTGATTGACATTCAAGATTTTTTATTGTAAAATTACGCCAGTAAGCTAAAAAATTCATAGCTTTAAAAAGTGAATGGGTCTGGAAATTAAAAGGAGGCAGAGATGAGTTATTACCAAGATGGATACGATGTTGGCAAAGAAGCTGCTCTTGATGGGGAGCGCGACATAACTGGAGGATCGTTTTTTGATTTATTAAGTGCTATTTCAAATGATGCAAACCAGGACGATTGGGAAGAGGGATATAGAACCGGCTATGAGGCTGGCAAAGAAGAACTCGAAACGAATAGCTTGCTTTGTAAATCGTCCATGAGCCGTCTATTTTCTGATGGCTCTTTTTTTATGTATTTATATAAAGATAATATGGCATGGAGTCTCCTTCTCTACTGACGTCAACAGGTTTACTATTTTCGAACGGCCAGGAAGAGAGTATCAGCTTAGCCCCTTTTTTTAAATCTTTATCTATTTTATTTTTTATCTTTGAATAATTTTTAGGTAATAAAAATACATAGACCACATCGGCTGACGATAAGTCGTGTTTGTAAAAATTGCCATATTTAATTTTTATGTTTTTATAAAATAGAGACTTGATTTTAGAATATAAATACCAGAAGATTGCTATTTCTATTCCAACACAATTGACGTTATATTTTTTAGAAAAATAAAATAACATATCGGCACTGCCACTTCCTATATCATAAAAAATCATTCCTGGTTTTAGTTGGGATAATTTGGCTATTCTATCATAATCTGCTCTTTTAGTTGGTAGCCACATAGCATCGAAATAAGAACCAATGAAGATTCCGAATCCAAATATGACAAAAATTGAAAATAAAACTGAAAAAATATCCATATTTGCTTATTATACCAAGAAGCCGCCAAAAAAAGTGGTCGGATTCTAATTACGATTACCTGTATGTCAATCTTCGGTCTTTAATTTTGAGCGGGTAACGGGAATCGAACCCGTATCCTAACCTTGCCAGGTAGCAAAAATTGCGATTGCTTTGCAAGCGGACAATGGGAGTCGGACCCACACCTCAACCTTGGGAAGGTTACGTACTACCGCTATACTATGCCCGCAAAATATCTTAAAACAAACTTTTAATCCAATTTGCTAATTGTCCAAACCAATCATTCATATTATTTTTAGCTTCTTCGATTTCTTGTTTTTCTTCTGGCATAATAAAAGATACAACACTTTCTCCTGATTTTTGCATATCTTGTTCCTCTCTCGCAATTTTTTCAATATAATCTGGATTATCAGAATTTTCTACTCTTTCTTCTAACTCAGCATTTCTTAATTTAATTTCCTTTATTTGCTGTTCGTATTTAGCAATTTCTGTTTGCAATTTTTTTCGTTTCTGATAAATTTTAATATCTGTAATAACTAAAAAAAGTAAAATGCAAATTATAAAAATCGCCCCAACTCTAATGAAAAAATTTGCTAATGATATTTTTTCTTTTTGCTTTTTTCTAAAATTCATTGTAATATAATATTATGAAAATCAAATCTAAAACAATATTTAAGGCAACATGGACTGTTTTAATCAGCTTAGTAGCCATAAGCACTGTTTTGCTTTTAATAGCTCCATTACTTTAGATATTAACACAGAAAAAGCCACTTTAAAAGTGGCTTTTCGCTTACATTACTAAAAATTATTCCAATCCTATGCTATTTACTGCAGATTCGTAAATTGCCAAAGTTTTTTTTGTTTGATCTTCATCTATTTTGTAATCAGGATTATAGACTATGGAATTTCTTATCTCGTGTGCTGATAAAATTTGACTTTCAATTGAAGAAATTAATCTGCTAGCGTTTTTAATATTTTCTTCAAAATCTTCTTCCCCAAATCCCCTTTCATCTAAAATTTCGCTTAAAAAATCTTCTGCTTCAATTATTGCTAATTTATATTCGGATTCTAAACCGCTTTCAACTTTTTTCTTAATTTTCTGCCATCTTTTTGCAATTTGCTGAGTTCCATAAGATTTCCAAGAAAAAAATTCGGCTGTGTCTTCTAAAAATTTGTACTGCATCCAACTGCTGTTCAACATAAAATAAATAACGCCTGCCAAAAAAAACAATGTAAAAAATACACAAATTAATTTAACAGGAAAAAGAGTTTCCTGTATTAACGAAGAGGAAATAAAATAAATAAAATCTTGAATTCCAAACAAATTATAAAAACTTTCCCAACTCATAAATGCAATACAATGTTAATTATTTATATTGTATCATATTTTCCATCTGCGACGCTATAGCCAAAATTTTACTTTCTTCAAAATGTTTTCCGATTATTTGCAAACCAACTGGCAAACCATCAATTCTTCCAGCAGGAATAGATATTCCTGGCAATCCCGCGATATTTACAGAAACTGTATAAATATCCATTAAATACATTGCCAATGGATTATCTGCGTTTTGTCCTAATTTAATTGCTGGAACTGGTGAAGTTGGAGCAAAAATTAAATCTACGTCTTTAAAAGCATTTGCAAAATCTTCTTTTATCAGTTGCCTTGTCTCTAATGCTTTTTTATAATAAGCGTCGTAATATCCGCTGGACAAAGTATAAGTTCCCAACATTATTCTGCGTTTTACTTCTTGACCAAATCCTTTACCTTTTGTTTTCAGATAAACATCAAGCAAATTATCCGCCTTTTCAGACAAACCATATCTAATCCCATCAAACCTCGCCAAGTTAGATGAGGCTTCTGCTGGAGCAATAATATAATAACAAGCCAAAGCAAATTCCGAGCTTGGCAAACTTATTTCTACAATTTTGACTCCAGCTTCTTTTACTTTTTCAATTGCTAATTTAATTATTTTTTCAACTTCAGGATTAATTCCCTCAGTAAAATATTCTTTTGGAACTCCGATTTTCAATCCCTTCAAGCTTAAATTTTCTTCTTTAAATTTATAATCAGCTGAAGTAGCATCCATTTTATCTTTTCCGCAAATTGCTTCAAAAACTATTTTTGCATCTTCAACATTTTTTGCAATTGGGCCAATTTGATCTAATGAAGATCCAAACGCTATCAAACCATATCTTGAAACCGCACCATAAGTCGGTTTTAAGCCTACCAAGCCACAAAAAGAAGCTGGGAGTCTAATTGATCCTCCTGTGTCAGATCCCAACGAAAAACAAGCCATATTGCCAGCTACAGAAGCTACAGAACCCGAAGAACTTCCACCAGCAACTCGAGTTAAATCGTGAGGATTTTTTGTTGCACCAAATGCAGAATTTTCTCCACTGCCACCCATTGCAAATTCGTCTAAATTTGTTTTTCCTAAAATAATAGCTCTCTGCTCTTTTAATTTTTCAATAACTGTTGCGTCATATGGAGCAACATAGTTTTCTAAAATTTTAGAAGCCGAAGTGCATTTTTGGCCTTCAACTAAAATTGCATCTTTAATCGCACAAGGAATTCCAGTTAACATTTCAAATCTTCCAGTGGCAATTTTTTCATCAGCCAATTTCGCCTGTGCAATTGCAAAATCTTTATCAACTGATAAATAAGCATTAATTTTTTTATCTTCTGATTTTATTTTTGCCAAATATGCTTTTGTTAAGTCAACCGAAGTAAATTCTCCATTTTTTAATCCTTCATGAGCCTGTTTAATTGTCAACTTAGTTAAATCCATTATTGCAAAATTGATTTTACCTTAATATAACCATCTTTTTTATCCGGAGCCTGACCAATCAATTTATCTTTTATATCATAATCAGAAATTGCTTCGTCTTTTCTTGTAGAACTTAAGTCTTTATAAATTCCTTCCATTTTTTTGGGTTTTGGAGCTTTTTGCAACAAATCAAAATAATCCAAAATTACAGACATGTCTTTCTGCAGTTTTTCAATCTCCTTTTCGGTTAATTCTAACCTTGCCAATTTAGCAATATGTTTAACCTCTTCTTTTGAAATCATTTAATTATAATAACAAAAAAAACTATCAACCTCAACTATTCATAAAAAACAAATGAGTATCATAATTTTATATTTATGATTTTATTATACGCTTAGCAATAAAAACAGCGGAAAATAATTATTCGCTGTTTTTATAATTTTTATTTTTTATGTTTATGCTGGAAAATCGCTGTCTTCGTCTTTAGATAAAATATCTGCAAGCTGTTCTATATTTTCTAAAACCAATCCGGATCCGCGTACAACCGAAGTTAAAGGGTCGTCAATTATTTTGCAAGGCATCTTTGTTTCTTTAGAAATTAAAGTGTCTAATCCTCGCAACAAACTTCCGCCACCAGCTAAATAAATTCCGTTTGTCATAACGTCGGCCAACAATTCTGGCGGAGTTTCTTCAATTGTTGTTTTAATCGCTAAAACAATTTGCTTAACAGACCTGTCCAGCGCTCTTTGAATATCGTCATTAAAAACAACTACTTCTTCGGGCAATCCTGTTACTAAATTTCTACCGCGCATTGGCATATCTTTTTTTTCTTTTAACGGCATGGCCGAACCAATATTTATTTTTATGGCTTCCGCCGTTCTTTCACCAATTAAAAGCTTATATTCTTTTTGCGCAAATTGAACAATTTCATCGTTTAATTTATCTCCGGCAACTCGCAAACTTCTTGAAGCAACAATTCCACCTAAAGAAATAACTGCCACCTCTGTTGTCCCCCCTCCGATATCAACAATAAAATTTCCGCCTGCATCCTGAATTGGCAATTTTGCTCCAATAGCTGACGCCAAAGGCTCTTCAATCAAAAAAACAGTTTTTGCTCCAGCATTTTTCGCAGCATCTCTAACTGCCTTTCTTTCAACTTCTGTAACTCCGCAAGGAATGCCAATTACAACTCTTGGAAAAGAAGCAAACCCAAATGTTTTTTTTGATGAAGTTGTAGCTTTTTCAATAAAATATCTCAACATTTGTTCGGTCACTTCAAAATCCGAAATTACTCCATTTACCAACGGCCTTGTAGCTGAGATATAAGCAGGAGTTCTGCCAACCATTTTTTTAGCCTCTTCTCCAATAGCCAAAATTTGCCCTGTTTTATTATTTACCGCTACAACCGATGGTTCGTTTATAATTATTCCCCTATCTTTTACATAAACTAAAGAATTGGCAGTTCCTAAATCAATCGCCATATCAATAGATAAAAAATTAAAAAGATTTCTTAATGTTCGCTTTGACATTTTTCTATTTTTTCAATAATTTTGTTAGTTCTTTTACCTTGATTAATTTTGCGTCTTTTTTATTTCTTTCCTTTAACTCAACTGAATTCACTTTCAGTGTTTTTTCTGAAACAACAACCCTAAACGGAATTCCAATCAAATCAGCTTCAGCAAATTTTTCACCAACAGACTTATCTCCCCTATCGTCGTATAATACATCAATTTTGTCTTTCTGCAAATCTTGATATATTTTATCAGCTATGGTTTTAACTTTTTCATCTTGGCCAATCGCAATTAAATGAGCTGTAAAAGGTGTAATATTTTTAGGCCATACAATTCCCCCATTATCATTATTAACTTCAACAACAGCTCCCAAAAGGCGAGAAATGCCCATTCCATAACAACCCATTATGGCTAATTTTTCTTGTCCGTCCTTGTCTTTAAATTTTAGATCAAAAGGTTCTGAATATTTTGTTCCTAACTTAAAAATATTTCCGACCTCAATAGATTTTTTTTCTTCAAATTCCTTGCCACCACATTCTGGACATTTTTCATTTTCAAATTTAATTTCTTTATTGATTGCCAATTTGCATTTTTGGCAAATATAAATTGTATCTTCTCCTGCATCTGTTACCATTTGGAATTCGTGCGAATATTTTGAAAAACTTCCACCAGATGCAAGCGTTAAATAAGTTTGTTTTTCAATTCCTAATTCTTCAAAAATTTCAAAATAAACTTTTATCATTTTATCATAAAATTTATCCAAATCTTCCTGAGTTTCATGAAAAGAATATAAATCTTTCATTAAAAATTCTCTGGCTCTCAACAATCCCGATTTTGCTCGCAATTCATCTCTAAATTTTGTTTGAATTTGAAAAACAGAAAATGGCAAATCTTTATAAGAAAAAACATTTTTTGCAATCAATGGAGCAACAATTTCTTCGTGTGTCGGACCCATCGCATATTCCTTATCTCCCGATCCCTTTAATTTAAACAAAACATCAAAATTATCCCATCTTCCTGTTTTTATCCAATTTTCTTTTGGTTGCAAAACAGGCATTAAAATTTCCTGACCACCAACTTTTTCCATTTTTGCCCTAATTATATTTTCAATATTTTTTAAAACCTTAAATCCCAAGGGCATAAAAGTGTAAACTCCTGCCATTGACTGATCAATGTATCCAGATCTTGTTAATAAATCATGCGAAACAGACTCTATCTCTCCGGATTTATTCTTAATTGTCTTAGAAAATAATTTTGATTGCAACATATTTTTATTTTTGCGATACTACAGATTTAAAATAATCTGTGACTCGCGGAATATCAAATTTTATTGTTATAAAAATAGAAAGTAAAATTAAAACTGCAAAACAAGCCAATGTAATATTTTGCTCAATTTTTACAGAAACTGGACTGCCTTTTATTTTTTCGATTAGTAAAAATACCAATTTTCCACCGTCTAATGCTGGAATTGGAAATAAATTAAATACTGCAACAGCAACAGAAATTGTTCCTATAAAGTACAAGAAAAATCCTATTCCATAATTAGCTGCGTTTGCCAGAAATACTGTAATCCCTAATGGTCCTGCAAATTCAGCCCCAGCTGTTCCCTTTCCAGAAAATAAATTAGCAAAAATAGTATAAAGCCCAGTAACAGTTGCGACTGTTGTTTTCCAAGTATAAATTGTTCCCTGAATTGGAGCTTGATACCACGGATATTTTTGAATTAAAGTTGCCATTCTCTGCAAACCAACTCCAACAGGACTCTCGCTTTCAATTGACGGGGTTAATAATAAAGTTATTGACTGCCCATCTCTTTCAACCGCAAGCGTTATTTCTGTACCCTTATTAGCTGAAGTAATTTCTTTAAACTCACTTATTTTATTTATTTCTGTTTGCCCTTCTGCAGTTGTTATCCCTGTTACAACATCTCCCATTTTTAATCCAGCACTTTGGGCTGCAGAATTAGACATCACTTCAACAATCGTCACTTTTGCGTCAGTTAAACCTTGAACATCTGCATCTCCTATTGGTAACTTTGTCCCAATCATAAAAAGCACAGAAAAAATAACAATGGAAGCCAACCAAAATGCTGCTACCCCGCCAATTATAATTAAAACTCTTTTCCAAATTTTTAAACCAACAAAACTTCTATAATCATCCACTCCACCTTCTTCTCCGTAAATTCGCACAAAAGCTCCTAATGGAATCCAGTTTATAGAATAAATAGTTTCTCCAATTTTTTTACCAACAATTCTTGGCGGATAACCAATACCAAATTCGTCAACTCTAACCCCAAATTTTTTAGCAATAATAAAATGTCCAAATTCGTGAATAATCATTAAAGCTATTAAGCTAAAAAGCGCAAACACTAAAGTCAAAATTGCTGATATTGAAATCATAGTTTTTTTTAATTTATGCTATTTCGTTTAATTTTCTGTCTATTAAATCTTTTATTTTTTTATTGTATTCATCAACTAATTTTTGCAACTCGTCTTTTCCTCTAAATTTATCATCTTCTGTGATTATTTTTGCTTTTTGCGCATCTTGAATTTTATTCCAACAATCTTCTCTGGCATATCTCATTGTTTGCTTTCCTTGCTCTGCTTTTTCGTTTAAAACTTTCGTTAATTGGTGCCTATATTCGTCTGTAAGTAAAGGCAAGGATAATCTTATTCCATTACTATCAGCTACAGACGACATTCCTAATCCTGATTGCTCAATCGCCTTTTGAATTGGCTCAATATATGAAGAATCCCATGGTTGAATTAAAAGTTGGTTTGTCGACGGTGTTGAAATGGATCCTAATTGTTTTAAAGTAAATTTTTGGCCAAAAGCTGTAACGTCAATATCTTCAATTAATGCAGGAGAAGCCCTTGAAGTTCTAATTTTTGCCATTTCTCCTTCTAAAAACTTGAAAGCCTTTTCAAATTCTGGTTTTGCCTTATCTATAAATTCCTTGTACGTCATTAGTTTATAGCTTATAGTTTATAGCTTTTAGCTTGAACACATTGTCCTGAAAGCTAAAACCTAACACCTAAAAGCTCGTTATATTTCTAATAATAATGTTTCTAACGCTAATTTTTGATTAACATTAGTAAAAAGTATTTTTGTATTTATTTCTTCGGTTGTTTCTATAATTTTCTTCAACTTTTCAACTGGATAATTTTCCATAGCTGATGGTAAATCCGCAAAGTATTTTTTTTGATCTCCAACCAGTTTTTTGAAAATCATATACCGTGTATACGTTTCAAGCGGTTCTAAAATTTCTGTTAAATTTGTTTTTTCAAAATCAATTGATTTAGCATATTTAAATTTTTCTGCAAAATTTGCACCCACCATTGGTAAAATTTCTGCTAAAATTTGGCGGTTTTTTTCTAACTTTTTCTCATCTATAATAGAATTGCCAAAAAATTTTATTTGCTGGCATCGAGACCTTATTGTGTCCAATAATATTTCTGGTTTTGACGAAATTAAAAATAAGAGTGTTTTACCTTTTGGCTCTTCAAGTGTTTTTAAAAAACAACTTTGAGCTTCTATATTCATTTTTTCAGCGTTCTCTACAATCACAGATTTAAAAAATCCATAATAAGATTTATAGCTTAAAAAATTTTGCGCTTCGCGAATTTTGGCAATTTGGATTTCACCGCCATCTTCTGGTTTTATAATCATCAAATCCGGAAAACTTTCGGCTTCAATTGCAATGCAGTTAGCACATCTACCGCAAGATTGCTTATTCTCCGGAGATAATTCGGCTTGCGCAGACAGACAATTTATAAATTTTACAAACTCTTTTCCTAATTCTTTTTTTCCAATATTCCCATTTCCAGAAAGCAAATACGAATGAGATAACTGATTCGACTCAAATTTGTTTTTTAAGAATTCCCACTGCTTGTGATGACTAATTGGCATTAAAAATTAAAAATTATTTATTTTTTGCTCATTACCACTTTTTTATAGTCGTCTAAGTGTTCCAAAACTGTTCCCGTTCCCTTAACAACACAAAATAATGGCTCTTCTGCAACAAAACATGGAACGCCAGTACTTTGAGCAACTAATTCATTTAATTTTGGCAATAAAGATCCACCGCCAGCCATAATAATTCCTTTGTTCATTATATCAGCAGATAATTCTGGAGGAGTTTCTGACAAAACATGCTTTACTGCCTGCATAATTTCTCCAAGCGTATCTGTGACAGCTTCGCAAACATCGTTATTTGATATTTTTATATTTCTTGGTAATCCTAAAATTAAATCTCTTCCCTGGATTTCCAAAAATTTTAATTCTTTTTGCGGGAGTGCAGTACCAACCTTAATTTTTATTTCTTCGGCCATCTGAGTTCCAATTGCCAAATTGTATTTTTTCTTTATATATTCAGCAATTGCCAAATCAATTTTATCTCCGGCAACTCTGGCAGATGTAGCAGTAACAATTCCACCCAAAGAAATAACAGCGATTTCAGAAGTTCCGCCTCCAATATTTATAATCATATGTCCAGAACAAGAATTAATAGGAATTCCAGCTCCAATAGCGGCTAAAATTGGTTCTTTCGCGACATAGGCTGATTTTGCTCCAGCCGACAAAGCTGCTTCGATTACCGCCCTTTTTTCTGTACTAGTAATTCCAGCTGGGACAGAAATAACTAACTCCGGCTTAAATGGCTTAAATCCGGTTGCGGTTTTAGCAATAAAATAACGCATCATTGCCTGAGTCACTTTATAGTCAGCAATAACTCCATCTTTTAATGGCCTGTAAACTTTAATATCAGCAGGAGTTCTCCCAATCATTTCTTTTGCCTGGTCTCCAACAGCTAAAATTCTTTTATCTGATAAAGAAATGGCAACAACAGAGGGCTCGTATAAAACAACACCCTTCCCTTGGACATACACAAGTGAATTGCATGTTCCTAAGTCAATTGCAATTTTATTATTTAACATGATGATTTTTAAAATTCTATTTACTAAACTCTTTTTATATCCGCTCCAACTTTTTGTAGTCTTTCTTCAATTTTTTCATACCCCCTGTCAATTTGCGAAATATTTTCAATCGTTGTTTCTCCCTCTGCCATTAAAGCTGCTACAACCAAACAAGCACCAGCCCTAATATCATTTGAATTAATAACTGCACCAGACAATTTAGTTGGCCCAGTCACAAAAGCCCTATGAGGATCCACTAAATTTATTTCAGCTCCCATTTTTCTTAACTCTTCAATATAGCTAAATCTATTTTCGTAAAGAGGATCGTGCACCAAACTTGTACCATTGGCTCTTAATAATAAAGGGATAATTATCGGTAATAAATCTGTTTGAAATCCTGGATGTGGCAAAGCTTGAACCTTTGCGGCGTTTAAATTTGGAGAATAAGAAACTATAACATAATCTTCCCCTCTTTCAAAATTAACCCCCATTTCCTCAAGTTTTTCCAAAAATAAATCTAAATGATCTAAATTTATTCCTGTTATTTTTAATTTTCCTTTATTCAACGCCCCTATAACAATAAATGTTCCGGCTTCAATCGTATCTGGAATTATGCTGTACTCGCATCCGTTTAATTCTTCAACTCCATTTATTATTATTGTGTGAGTTCCTAACCCATGAATTTTTGCTCCCATTTTTAAAAGCATCTGTCCCAAATCTTCAACGTGAGGTTCGGCGGCCGCACCCTTAATAATTGTTTTTCCTTTTGCCAAAACTGCTGCCAACATTATACATTCTGTTGCTGTTACAGAAAACTCACTCAAAATTATATTTGTTCCCTTAAGTTCTTTGCAACTTATAGTATAAAAATCTTCGTCTTTTTCTATTTCAGCTCCCATTTTTTCAAGAGCTTTCAAATGTACAGAAATTGGCCTTAAGCCGATTCTATCTCCTCCTGGAGGAGTCATTTTAAAATTTCTAACTCTTGCTAAAAGAGAACCGAAAAGCAAAACTGAAATTCTTGTTTTGCCGGCTTTTTCAAAATCTATTTTATCTGGATTTATATTTTCAGCTTTTATTCTTACCTTCTCTTCACCAATTTTTTCGACCTCAGCTCCCATACTTTTTAACACGTCTAAAATGTTTAAAATATCGTCTATAAACGGAACATTATCGATAATACACTCTTCTTTTGAAAGCAAAGTAGCGGCAAGCGCAGGGCCTGCCGAATTTTTGGAACCCCTAACCTCAATTTCTCCATTAAGAGGTCTTTCTCCATTAATTACAAATTTATCCATTAAAATAATTTAAATTTATGCTTTTATATGCTTTATCCTAATCTATAAAACTATTTTCTGCAAGCCCTTTAAAATTTGCATGCTTTGTGCTAAATTATAAATATGAATAAGAAAAATAGACTTTTAATTTTAATAATTTGCGTTGGGTTATTTTTAGTTATAGCACCGTACTTAGTTATGTATTCAATGGGATATAGAATTAATTTTGAAAACTGGAAAATTACTGCAACTGGTGGAATTTATGTAAGAACCTCGCCTCAAGCAGAAAAAATTATTATAGATTCAAAACCTGAGAAACCAGGAATGTTTTCGACTTCTGTTTTTGTGCAAGATTTAATTCCAAAGGAACACACTGTTTTAATTAAAAAAACCGGATATTTTGATTACGAAAAAACACTGCAGGTCAAGGAAAAAGAGGTGACAAAAATAGAAAATATTATTTTGTTTAAAAATAATATAACTTTTGATAATTTGTTAACTTCTGTTGAATCGTTTTCTGTTTCACCAGATAAAAAACATATTTTAGCAGAAATTAACGACACAAAAGCCCTTAATTTTGTGTATTTTTCAACTTCGACTCCGACAAACCAAAAAAAATATTCTATACCAATTGCATATACTACTGTTTTAAATGTTGAGTGGTCTAATGATTCAAGCAAAGTGCTGATTAAAACTTACAGCACAACAAATGGAACAGACTATTATCTTTTTGATTTTTCAAAAGAAACTCAGTTGACCACTCCCCTTTCATATTTAGACGCCAACTCAGAAAAAATTCATTTTAACCCACAGGACTCAAACCAAACATTTTTTATTCGAGAAGATTCATTGCTTTCAATGAACAGCAAAAAACTGATAACTATTTTAAAAAATGTAAATGACTACAAGATTTCTAATGGAAATATAATTTGGTTCTCTCCAGAAGGAGTGCTAAGCAAATCAGATATCTCTGGAAACAATACAGAAATTTTATTGGAAGCTTGGCCTTTTAATAAAGATTATCTAGATCCAATAAATTATAAAATAGAAGTCATTTCGGGAAAAATAATTATATTCGGACAAAATACTATGTTTGAATACGATTCTCAGGAAAAAACCTTAAAAGATTTAGGGGCCACAACAAATGGATTCAAAATATCAGCTTCTCCTGATAACAAAAATATTATCTATTATAGCAATTCAGACATCTATCTATATGCCTTTGAAAAATCAGGCTACAATAAAACAGACGAAAATAATATAAAGTTATACTCTGCCAATTGGCCAGAAATAATTACAAACTGTTTTTGGCTAAACAATGATTACATAATTTTTGAATCTGGAAATAAAACCATTATTTCTGAAATAGATTACCGAGGAAATACAAATACAGTTGAGCTCCCACAAAATTACGAACCATCTGCCAGTAGTAAAAATCCCATTATGTTTTTTAATTCACAAGATAACAAAGTCTATCTTCTAAACGGCGAAACGTTATATTCTTCCGAAAAACTCGTTCCATAATTTATAAACTAAAAACCGCCTTGTCGCGGTTTTTTATTACACAGATTTATATGTTTCTTCTTTTGTTGTTTTGCAAATATCTTTAAATACACAATAATTACACTGCCAATTTCGCGGATAATCTTCAAGCTTGGCTGGTAAGATATCCGATTCAATCTGACTTTTTAGTGCGTAAAATTTATCCATTAAATTTTTGCAAAGTTGCTCATCATAATCAAGAAAAAACTCTTTTAAATTTTGCTGATCTTTATCCACATAAAGCAAAATTCCTTTTTTAATTCCAAAAAAATGCATATAAAGCTGAACTTGATAAATGTTTTCTTCCTTTGGCTGTTCCAATTTTCTAAAAAGCATACTATTTATGCTTTTAATATCTAACACATAATTTTCATTTACACCTGTTTGCTCAGTAGGCAAGCACAAAATCGCATCAGCCCTACCAGAAACAATTTCTTGATCTGGAATTTTAATTTCTGTTGTGCAACCAATTTTTAGTCTGTATAAAATATTAAAAATGTTTCTGTGAATATTTTCTCCGTGGTCAAAAATTCTCATTAACCTTGGCTCAATCGGTTCTTTTGGAGCATTTTTAAATTTAAAAAAAACAGCACGCGGGCATTTCCCCGCATCTGTAATATAAAACCGTGTCTGTTCTCTATTCTTTTGATTCTCTCTATAGAATTCGTCGATGAGTTCTTTTAGCATGTGAGTGGAACGAGCACCCCGCTCTCTAAGCATAGATAAATTATCTATCATAGAGAGCGGGGTGAGCTCATTTCTTCGCTTATTTTATCATTATAAAAATTTTATGCAACTAAAAAGCCTG
>Ga0172381_10003232_pt1 | contig 17394 bp, 12 predicted proteins | sample Leawel6488metaG_FD_119754 | JGI IMG/M metagenome (GOLD analysis project Ga0172381, IMG submission 119754) | Leachate microbial communities from a municipal landfill in Southern Ontario, Canada - Leachate well 64-88 metaG | ecosystem: Engineered > Solid waste > Landfill > Unclassified | place... | reverse complement strand
GAGGCTACGACTACGACTACCACGGAAGAGGCTACGACTACGACTACCACGGAAGAGGCTACGACTACGACTACCACAGCCGAAGCGACTACCACAACCACCACGGCTGAAGTTACCACGACAACCACCACAGCAGCAGGATAAACCCTAAGCTATGATACAGGTAACTATAACTCACAAAAACGAGGTTGAGCTGACAAAAGCGATGACCGTAGCCATTGACCCTGAAAAGATCGTCAATACGAAAGACAGGGATGGCTACGTTATCATCGAATATGGCGAGACTTACGACAGGCGGGATAGCAATATTTTTTACCAACTAAACACAGACAGGGCGACAATAAACGCTCTTATACAGGGTGACTATGTTGGCAAACAATATCTTAGCCTTAATGTGTACAAACTTGCGACAGGAGATACCTTTGCCCTTGATTTGCTTGAACAATACATCGTTTATATCAGCGATGCCGTTTACCAAATTGGAGGGGCAAGGACAGAATGTGTGAAGATAGAATATGATCCGGGGGCTTTTGCGCCCATCATAATTTATGCGGACACGACTTTGGATACTCTTGTTCCAACTGTTGCCGGAGCAACAACAACTACAACAACTGCAACTCCTACCACTACAACAACGACTGTTGGAGAACAGCAATAAAATTGTTTGTATGGATTTTGACAAGACATTGGTAAATTTATCACAAGAGGATGAGGGGATAGTGAATCAGTTCACTTCCCTCCATCCAGACTTGAAAAATTGGGCTAAAACCAGAACAGATGAATTGACAACCCTTGATACTGTCAAAATCATAAAATACGTGGTAAGCTGTTATGACAAGGAATCTCCTATTGTTAATGCATACAAAAAAAGGTGGATAGTCAAGAAACGTGAAAGCGCACTATTAGCACAACTTCCGCAAAACACAAACGGGCATTTCTCCGATGAATCAGACAGAATTATCTTTTGTCAGAATGTAGTCATTAACAATTTAATATTAAGGTATTTATATTTGTTGCACGACAGACTTTTCCAGACTTATGTGATTTATAATGAAATGTATTTACACCAGTCCGAGGAGTTAATGCGATATGATTTTGCGCAACCTGCACACGCAAAGGCAGCAAAAGAAAACCTTGATACCCTGAACAAAGACATAGAAGAACTTGAATTTAAAATATTTTCAGGCGAAGAAGTAAAGAAAATGAAGGACTTGCTGTATGAGGAATCAAGTAATCTTTTTAATGACCTCAGACCTGAAAAGATAGCAATAAGACTTGAACAAGGTTTACCTCCTGTAGACTACAATCCTTACGGAGACTATAAAGCTAAAAAGATGGTGTTTATGGGAGACGAATAGATATGTTAACGGCAAGAAATACGGATTTATATACCAGACATGATACGTCATTCTTGGTGAATTGGGGATCAAAAACATTGACCCCTATTCGTATTTCTTTACCTGATCCTCCCAAGCTTGAACTTATTGACGGATATGGATTACATCCTAACGAACAAGTATTTAGGCGTTTACAAGTACCGTCAAGACTTCAGAAGCTTGAAGAAAGAGTGAAGTTGGAATTTGTAACGAAAGATAGGGGAGCATCATCGTCAAGGATACTGAAAAGGTTTTGGGAATTATTGGAAAATCGGAAGGAAGATTACAAGGATGAAATAGATTTTATCAAAAAATTCATCTACTATATGTATGAAGGATACTGGTGTTTTATTGACGGTAAGCCTACATACATCCCCGGATGGTATTTTAGCTATCTCAATACATACCGAATGACACTTGACGTTGGGCGTGGTTATCCAGAATACCGTGAGAAGTCAAGATTGCGTTGGCTATTTCGTGAATACATTTATAATGCCACAGAGACCTTTGCAGATATTGACCGTAAGACAAACCTTGCCTATAAAGTTGAGGATGAAAACGGGAGAATGGTTTACAGAATGGTTGACACAGGTAAGAAACTATTTTACGGAACCATTGAACCTAAAGACAGACGTGGAGGACTTACAAATGAATACTGCCACTTGCTTATACGAATGGCAATGGCACATAGAGGAGAAGATAGACTTTGTACGATTGTATCTATGGGTGGTGAAAATGCAGAAACCCACTTTAAGAAAAAATTAATCCCTGCATTTAACGATATGCCTCTTTGGTTGAAACCAATCTACAAAGGTTCTACAATACTGCAATCGAACCAAATTGAATTTATATCAAAGGATTACTCCGAAATAGGGCATCTTGGGACAACAATAAACTTTACTGATTCAGGGGCAGACTTGGCTAATGACGGTAAGATGCTTTTGGCTGCCGGGTTTGACGAACAGGGCAAAGGGAAGAGGCTTGGAAACGTACAGAACCGTTGGCACATCAACCGTGAAGCAATGAGCCTTGGAGCAGGAGAGAAGATCATAGGCTTCTGTATGCACCCTTCTACGGTTGAAAAAATGGCTGAAGGAGGACAGGACTACAAGGATATGTGCGACCTATCCCATTTCTATAAACGAACAGCAAATGGACAGACGCTATCAGGGCTTTGTATTTTATTTTTCCCGTCAAGTTTTTGTCTTGAAGAATACATGGATAAGTTTGGACAACCTGTATATGAGCAACCAACGGAAAGGCAAATACGGTTGGGATTTAACAAACGCATAGGTAGTAAAACATACATTAGCAACCGTAGGAAAGGACTTTACGATCCTGAGAATCCTGCAAAGATGACTGACTACCGCAGCTTTGTACGCAAGTATCCTGAAAGTTATGAAGAATGTTGGACAGGTGTTGCAGGTCAGTTGGGATTGCCAAATGAATTTTTACGAAAACGTAAGGAACAACTTGAACTTAAACCTGAAACAGTCAGAGGAGAGTTTATGTGGAGCGAAAAACAGAAGATGCGTGTCATATTCGTGGAACGTGGAGACGGAAGGTGGATAGTTGCAAAACAGCTTCCGCCCCACGAATCATGCAAGGTTACAACAATGGAGCAATATTCAGCTTTTGAGGATAACGAGATAATTGTAAACAGACCTGATGGAATTATACAGACCATTGTAGGTGTTGATTCACACCAGTTCTCAAATAAGAATGAAGCACGTTATATAGAAGCTCAGAATACCAAAAAGTCAGAAACAGGGATAACGGTACTCCAAAGAAGGGACAAGAAGATAGATACGAATGACGATCCTAAGACGTGGAAAACAAAGAAATTTATCGCAGCATTTAAGGGTAGGTTAGCAACTTCGGCAGAACAGGCAGACGAAGCTTTGAAGGCTGCCGTTTACTATAATGGTCTGATAAACATAGAGGTAAACAGGCGTGAGGTATGGGAGGAGATAATCAGAATGAGGATGGGAGGATACCTGAATTTCCAAGTTGAAACTCTTGCAAGCGGTGAATTTAAAATGTCATACATCCCCGGAACCACCCTTTCGTCTCAAAAGAAAATATCAGGATTCTCTATGCTTGCCGACTACTTTGAATATTACTGGCAAATAGAACCTATTTTGGAATTAATCGTAGACTGTGATGAAATAAGTGCCTTGGAGGAATTGACAAACTATGATTTGATAGCTGCTGCCTTACAAAGTTTGTTTGGCGATGATTCTCTATATCCCGACATGATTTCTGAGGGATTTGATGATTTTGAATCTGATTCTGCATTTGTACTTGGAGCATTAAGTTTTAACTGATGGCAGAGAAAATATATATAAAAGAAGGCGATTTTAAAAAGCTTGAACTTTTGGATAATAAATATTACAAGCAAAAAAGCTTTAATTATCCTGATACAAAAGTCCCTGCAACTGACAAGGGTGTTACCTATTACAAGATGTGGGCTGAAAAAATATATCATCTTTGTCTTAACGGCAAAGCTTGGATGCCCCTTAGCGATTATGGTTCAATAGACGTTATGAGATCATACGCAAACGGGAGGCAACCTACTTCACAGTATAAAGATTGGATTTTAGGCAGTTGGGGAATACGCAATGACAATTCGCAGACAAGTACGGTAAATGGTGAGGGGTGGGACATACGTGACAATGAATCAGCAGAAACACGTAGAAAAGCATGGATGAACCTTAACACGCAACCTGTTTCTGTTGCCCCAAAGATCATAAGCAAAATCAATGAACACATACGCTCAATGTATTACGAAATGAGCGTTAATGCGATAGATTCATATTCCATCGAAAATGAAGAACTTTCAAAATACAGACTTTGGTTTGAGAAACAAAACCGTGAATGGCTTACATCTCAGTATGCTATGGTAGGTATTCAGATGGAAGAACCTGTATTTGAACCTGTAAACTTTAATGAACTCGAACTCTATGCTTCAACTGGAGGATTTAAAGTTCCTTATAGCACGGCAATGGAAGATTTGTTGAAGCATACTTTTGATGTTAGTAATTGGGACAAGGAAGTTGCCGAAAGAGTACGCAAGGATATTATCACATTAGGATATGCCATTGTAAGAGAAGAATTTGACCGTGAACTTGAACGGGTGATTGTAAGATATGCCGACCCTAAGTTTTCAGGGATGCAATTTTCAAACACCAACTCATTCAAGGATTCAGAATATGCCTACACAATAGAATGGATGGAAGTCAGCAAGATACGGCAACGTCTTAATATGGACTATTCTACCGCAGCTTCATTAGCTTATTCATTCAGCAACCAGTACGGAAACCCTTCAGCAGAAAATTGGGGTGAATACGGATATGCAACCCTTAATTCAGGACTTACAAGTTTTGGTTTTGACTTCTACAAAATACCTGTTTTCTGCTTTGAATTTATGGATGTTGACAATGAACAATATATTCAAGTCGTCAACAAATATGGGAACATACGCACGAAAACATACAATGGCGAATTACAGGATAACGAAACATTGAAGTCCTATGAACGTAGGATTGTAAGGCAAGGTAAATGGATTGTAGGCACACAGCATTTATTCGATATTGGAGTTAAAGAATATATTCCAAGAGACGAATTTAACAAGCCACGCCTTTCCTACCGTGCAATAAAAATCAATACCATACCGATAATTGAGCAGATAAAACCATTCCTTGATTCATTCAATCTTGCATGGATTAAGTTGCAGGACTTTATAGCCAAGGCAATAGGAAATGGTTTTGCTATTGACGTAGGAACTTTAAAAGATATAGCAGTAGGTAAAGACAAGTCCTTTGACCCTATGGAAGTGTTGAATTTCTACCGTCAAAGTACATTCCTGTTATACAAAAAGACAAAGACAGGTCTATCAGGAATAACAAAGCAGAATGCTCCTCCTGTAATACCTATCAACAACAATACATACGACAATATTAGGGCACAATTTGAGAGCATGAATTTCTTTATGCAAAAGATTGAAGATGTAACAGGTCTTTCAATGGTTGCGCTTGGTAAATCTGCTGACCCCAATGTGGCTAAATTCAATATGCAGGTTTCGGTACAAGGGACAAACGAAATTATAAATAACATTGCCCGTTGCCAGACTGACTTACAGGAAGACGTGTCTATAAATCTTTGTTACCGCATACGTTCTCTATGCCGTGTCAATGACCACATAAAAAAATCATACGAGGAAGTCATAGGCGAAAAGAGAATGAAAAGTGTTGTTGATGCTGAAAAGAACCACGTAAAATATGGAATAAGAATTGAAGCTACTGACGTAACGGAAGAAAAGCAGAATCTTATTACCATGCTTGGCAGTTCTATAAAACAACCCGGTTCACCAGAAGTCGGCAAACTTGATATATCGGATGCTATCATCATTCAGGATATGATTCTTCAGGGGCAGAATTTCAGGCGCATAGGTCTTATTCTTGGGTACAAGATGCGCAAGAAAGAACAGGAAGCACGGGTTATATCACAGCAGAACATTCAATTACAAGGTGAACAGATAAAAGCACCTGAAATTATTAAGTATCAGGCGCAAAAGGAAGCACAGCAATTTGAACTTGCTAAAATGGACAAGCAATTTTACTACGATTACACGATAAAGTGGGGAGTTCCACCGGGAAGTCTGCCACCTGAACAATTACAAGGGAATAAAGAAGGTTAAAATTTAAATTATGGCAAACGAAAAAGATTTTATGGATCAGGCAGTTGATGAATACCTTGGCAGAACGGAGAAAGAACCGGAACAGCCACAGGTAGTTAATGCTCCGCCTGCCGATACGGGAGAGACTATTGAAACTCCCGTACAAGATGTTGTGACACCAGATGTACCACAAGGTATTTCTCAGGATGACGTTCTCAAAAAGTTTAATGAACTTACCGGGCTTAATGTTGACAACTTTGACAAAATGAAAGACATTGCTGATAAGTATTCAAAGTACCCGGAAATTGAGGAGAAGGTAAAAATACTACCTGACCTCGTTGATGCACTTGAAAAACTGCAAAATCCCCTTAATTACTTTCGGGATGAAACGGCATTTAAGGTGGCTATGATTTCTAAAGAACCCAAATATCAAGGGAAAGAAGATGTTTTAAATCAAATATTACGAAGCGATCTGAATAGTGTTGACGACATTAAAGTAATTGCATTGGCTACATCGCTAAAGGCACGAGACGGAGTGAGGAACCCGTTAAGAGTTGAGTTGCGTGGGATGAATATTGATCCTGATGAAGTCATTGAAAATTATGAATCGTTGGATGACGATACGAAAGATTTGCTAAAAATGCGTGCAGATCAATACAGGGAGGAATTGCCCAGAATCGGTGGTGATGTCAAGGTTCCATCCTTTGAAGGTACTGTTGTAGAGCAATTACTTAATCAAAAAAAAGCATACAAAGAGGATTTGAATGCAAAAATGGTTAATTATATGCCCGTTGCAGAAGGTATCATCAAAGAGATTAAGGAAATGAAGGTTACTGATGATTTCAGTTTCAAACTTGACCTTACACCCGAACAGGTTAAATCCTATTCCGAAGAGTTAGCTGAATTGCTTATAAGCGGTCAGTATGATTTAAGTACCGACAATGGCAAAAATGAAGTTTATGGTGCTATAATGGATATGTTCAAAGCAGACCATTTTGACAAAGCTGTTACGGCTTTGGTGTCCCATAAAACTGCTCAGATTGAAGAGCAGATGAGGCGCAGGTACAATAATGAAAAACCACTTGACAAGCAAGAGCCTAATCCTATGGAAGAAAAGACGGATAAAGACCTGATAACAAGGGCTGCTGAATGGTTGATCTCGCAAGGAAGATAACGAGATTGTTTAATTTAAATTCTATTTTGAAATGAGTACAGAAAAAGGCGGATCCATAAAAGGAGACTACAGGGAAGGCGTATTTTCGCAGACTTGGCGTTTGGCGAATGAGGCTGCTACCCTGAAACCGCAAACATACGGTGAACTCGTCCGTCTCTACGGAGAAGGACTGAAGTTTGTTGATGCCCTCTTTTGGGCAAAACGATACATTGACGTTTCCACACGTTCTCTGAAGGTTATCGAAGAAGGTCACTTCTGGGATACCCTGACTACTCAGGCAATTACTACTGCAACGGGTGTTGATGGTGCTGATCTTACCATAACTTCAAATACTTTACATCGTCCTGATTTTGACATTCACATTCCTGCTATTTACTTTACGGGTGCTGATATTCCGCAGACCTATCGTATCATGTCAAGGACTGGTGCTGCTGCACCTTATAGTTATGTTTGCCGTCCGTACAACAGTCTGATTTCTCTCGATGTTAATATCCCGGCAAGCACCGAACTGATTATTGGTGCAAGTTCATTTGCTCCCGGTTCACAGCAACCTTCTTCGAGTGTGCAGGATTACTACTACCATACCCACACCACCCGCATCATCAAGGAAACCGTACACTTTGAAGGTGGACAGAATGCTCTTGAAGAATGGGATGACCTGAAATCCAGCGAATATGGTGCAAGTCTTTATGCCCGTGCCGTGCTGATTACCCAAATGAAAATGAGGCTTCAGCAGAATGATGCTGTTCTGATGGGATCTCCAGTAAGTGCGGGGATGGCAGCGACAATGGTTGAACTTAATCGTTGGAATGAATCAAATGCTATCCTTTCCGACTACGGTATTATCCCCGCAATGGCACGGACTACCGATGGTGCAATGAAACAGTATTATACCGGAAGCTATGCTGAGGACAACTTTGACGTTGTTAAATTCCTGCTTGCATCACAGGGACTTGCCGGTATGAACAGCGTGTTCTTCGGTCTTGGTCAGGAACTTTTCACCTCCATTGAAAATTCAATGTTGCGGTTCATCCGTGAATATTCGGGTGGAACTCAACTCTACTACGACACCCTGAATAAGGTAGGGTTTAACGTGCGTGAAGTGTACAAGAACAACACCAAGTTCTACCTTTGTGAAATTCCTGAATTTGCAGACCCGATTCGTTATGCTGCTCCTGACTATAACTTTGAGACTATGGGACTGATCTTCCCGGACAGCAAAGTTACCGCCACCTTAAATGGGTTTGACCCGCAGACAATGGCGAACGCAAAGGGCGAAAAGAGAAGCCTTAACCACCTGACGATGGGATTCCTCAACTACGGTAAAGAAAACCGTAAGATGATTGTGGGGAACAAGGCTGGTGTCAACGGAATGGGAATCCCCTTCAGCGATGATTGGGATGACAGTTCTCTCTATTGTTTGACTGAAATGATGGTTATTAACCTCGCTCTGAATCAGACAATATTGGTGCTTCGCACTGATGATTAACAGACAAATATAAGTGATGGAGAGGTGTGCGCAACCTCTCCATCCTTTAAACAAATTAAATTATAGGTTATGGCAATTTATTTAAACGACAAAATTTTAAAAGCTGACCCCAAAGGAAACAAATTGGAACGGGAATATGCATCGGGGTTGGACAAAGTGAGCGAACTGTTTGAAAGATTCAGGCTTAAAGACAGCAAAGCATCCTACATTCAGATAGCTCGAAACATCAAGGACAATGAACGGGTTTTTAGCATGACTTCGCACAAGGAAAAACGACTGCCAACGATAGCTCTCCCCGTTGAAGTTCCTTACTATGATGACGAAATGGGTGCTACACTTGTTCGTTATTCAACCACTCCACCGCAAAAGACACCTGCCGGAAATCTTACATGGGCAACAAAGTACCTTGAATTTAGGGAAATGATGACTATAACAGACAAACAGAAAGACCTCGCATGGTTCCTTCTGTTCGCAAGCAACCTTATTAAAAAGGGTGTTTACAAGTTGGTGGACGTGCAAGCAAAATACGAAGGCACTTGGAATGAAATCATCGTCAAGAAGGATGTAATTGACTACCTTACCGGAGGGGATGAAGAACTTGTAAGGCATATCGCACGTAAATTCCTCAATGAATCAATAGCAAGTCTTGAAGTTGTCGAAGTCGTTGTAAAACTTAATAGTTTTATTGAAGACAATAAACAATGGGAATCCGTGCTTGAGGAAATCAAAAAGTACAATTCATCCAATATTCTGAAGAAGGAAAATGTTTCCATAATTGAATGGGAAGGGGAACCTATTGAAATGCTGAAATGTCCAAGCGACATAAAGAATACGGAATTGAAAGACGAGGCAGCATCTTTGGGTATTAAAATAACATTCCCGCCTCAGACAAAGAATGTTCTTTATTCTCTGATACAGCACGTAAAGGCAAGAAAATAAAATGAATGATGACCAATTTTGATCTTTATAAGTTACTTAATTTCATCATTAACAAGGACATATACGCACAGGCTATTAGCCCTGATGAATTTGCCTTAGAATTACAATCTAAGAATTTGAGGCACTTTCGTAAGCGTTTAGGATTGCCTGAGACCTATATTCCCGGTTCAGCAAACGAGGGGGTGGGCGTTACCCGTAGCACGGATACCGACCTGCTCCCTTTCCTTGTTGAGGAAACAACTAATCCGATGTCAGGGATAATAACACTTTTGGCAAATTGGTATTATATCCTTGACTTTTATACCGCCACTTCGATAACATCTGACCTGATAGGAATTGAAGAATTAAGCGATAGGTTAAACAACTACATTACGAAGCCAACTGCTTCTCACATTGCAGCATACATTGTACCGCAAGGATTGAAGGTTTATCCTTCCACAATAACGGGTGTGACTGTATTGTATTACAGGGAACCAACGACACCCACTTTTGTAACCGTGACCGATCCTGTGACATTGGAATTGACCTATGGTGCAAGCGTTGAATTGGAATGGAACGATGGAAGTAAACTTGACATTCTTTACATGATACTTCAGGATATGGGATTGAACGTGGAGCGTGGTGATGTCCAACAGATGGCTGCTAAATTAATTCAAACAGGAAAGTAAAATGCAAAAGGGCAAACTTATAGAAAGTATCCGTCAGGAGATATTGAGGCAACAGCCGACTTTGGATTCCAATAAGCATGCCCATTTTCTGACAATAGAGGTTGAAGTAGGAAAGGCATATAACTCCGCAATAAAAACTTTTTACAACAACGACAAAAATCTTGATAATGCGGAACTTGACTTTTATGCCAAGACCTACACTTTGCCTGTTACGGAGACGGCAGGAGTTTATTCTGCTACTCTTACAGCCACACCCATTGAACTAAAAAAGAACCTTGGCATAAGATCAGTAAAACCAAAGTCCTCTATTTCAGGCGAAGTGGGGGAATTTTCGTTTATAAGGACATCGGAAACGGAGTTGGAACTTATAAAGAATCTTGAAGTTTATTGTTGCAGTAAGAAGGCATTTTACTATAAGGATGGTAATAAAATAGTTTTATCCTATCCTATAAAAGAATACACATTGATAAAAAACGTAGTTGTCAAAATGCTTCCTTCGTTTGATGATCTTGCAGACACAGACAACATTGAATTTCCTGAAGGTGAGATTAATCCTACCTTAATAATTTTGCAACTTATGGGAATACGACCTGTAAATAATTTGAACGCTGATGATATACGGTAACTATGGCAGGAAAAGGTTTTGTAAACATTGACAATCTTGTGTCGGCAGTTCTCCTTGGCATTGGCGATGAACAGAACAAACGATATGAGGTAAAGGCGACCCAATGGGTCATAGATACCATAAGGCGCATTCACGTAAACTATTCTCCCTATTACAAGGAAGAAAGGCTTTATTTTGACAATGAGGATTTGTTTACCATTGACTATCCGAAAGACACAGTAAAGATACTTTCAGTAGGTATGTACCGGAACGAAGAATTTTGGTCATTCACAAAAAAACCGGATTTGTCAATACTTGCAAGCGAAGAAGGGGAGACGGAATTTGACTACGAAGCAAATGAAGGTTTATCAGTTCCACCCAAAGGAGTAGGTTACGGAGGTCAGCCAAGCAATATTGCATACTGGACAGATGACACGCAACATTGCAGAATCATTGTTCGTATGTTCAGCTATTATAATAGTATGACATCATGGCTTAACCGTACTGAATGGCTTAAAGATAAAGGTGTTATTGTTCGTTACAAGTCAACAGGAGTAGATTGCAACGGTGATGTTTGCGTTCCTATTGAAGCACGGGACTTGGTGATTCAAAAGGTGATTTATGAATTTTTCCGCAGAGGATGGGGAATTGTTCTGACAAATTACAATATAGAATTGCAACGTGCAGAGGTGGATAATTTGCAACAGGAATACGAAACATTACTCTACGAACCTTCACACTTTTGGGAAGCTAAGGATAGCATTTACGGGTCACTTAATACCACCGCAAGGAGATAATGGAAGGACTGCAACAGATACTACCTATCAATGGAGCTATGAATATGGATGATGACGCAAGGTATGTGCGTTCATCAGAAGGTCAGGTTGTCGAAAGAGTTAACTTGAGACCTAACTCCATTGACGGTAATCGCTGGCTTAACCGTAAAATAAAAGGCAACGAACTGATTTCAATAGAAACGCACACAGGACTTCCTTTTGTTTTACCTCAGCGTGGAGAAAATAAGTGTATCGGTTGGTGCAAAGATTATCAGAGTGATGCCATTATATACTTCATTTATAATTCTTTGTCGTGGCATTGTATATTACGCTATTATCAGAAAGAGAAATCCATTGAGAAGATATGGTACGAAAGACCGGAACTTGGATTTGAAGATACCATAGTCAAGGCTTTTGTTGCCGACAAGATGCTGTACTGGTGCAATGGCGAGCAATCTTTAAAGTCATTTATCATTGATTGGGCAGTCAAATATCATTATCCTGCCTACACAATAGGGGATGACAAAAGTTATTCAGACTTAGGTACACTTGACTTGGAAGAAGTGATACTTCCTATGTGTAAGCGTCCTCCGCAATTTAAGTTGGAATTGGAATATACAAGCACAGGGGTTGATCCTGACGATCCTACAATTCCAATAATATTTAACAATCTTAGGAGAAGAATGTTTCAGTTCAAATATAAATATGTTTATCTTGATGGACAGGAATCAGCATATTCTCCAATTTCAAAAGTTCCACTACCACCTGATGAAGTAAGTATTACAGGAGAATGGAACGATGAAATAATTACAAATAATGCCATTCAGATTACATATAATACAGGGAATAACTACGTAAAGAAAATTGTGTTTTCGGTACGTGAATGTCAGGATAGAACAGCAATCGGTGATTTTTATATTTTTAAGGAAATAGAGAAATTTAAAAAAGACCATACTAAAGTTATATTTGATGATTTACTTCAGAGTGATGTTTATTTTCTGAATACTCAAAAACTTGAAAACATAAATACCGAAATCAACAATCGCTATTGTGACGATATTCCTTTATCCGCAAGTGATATGCTATTGCTTGACGGAAAATATACGTCCCTTGCTATGCCGGTAAAAGGATATGATCTTGTTGATGTGGATTATGATTTGGAAGCTGTTGAAGAAATTGTTGAAGCTACTCAGCAATCTTTTAATATGGCTGTAACCAAACAAACAAAAAGCTTTTATGGCAAAGAAATACTTATAGAAATACCTTCTCTTTTTTATGCAAATGCAGTATATGCTATTTCATTTGTAGATGTTGATGGAGTTGCTCATAATGTTCAAATAAATACGGCAGGAGCATATGCAGGTTATCCAGATTCTATGGCAGATGATTTTGCTACTGCATTTTTAGCTGATTCCGTTGAAGATTTATTGACAGCAGAAGGACAAGGTAGTAAGGTATATTTATTGTTTTGGAACGCATTTCCAACATCAATAGTTGCAGAAGTGTTTCCATTTGCTGCATTGCCACAACCTGTCTATAAAAACTTAAAACGAGGACAATATCATCCTTTTGTTATAATTTATAATGACGGTTTTGGTAGGTATAATATAGCACAAGGAGATAAAGAATTGTTTTCACCATATGAGGATTTCGTTGAGAATAAGACTGTTAATTGCAAAATTAGCATTAACAATAAACCTCCAATTTGGGCAACGACATATCGGATTGGATATTTGCCTAATAAAAGCTATACATGGTTTTTACAACTTCCATATGTGGAATGTTTTGACAAAAATAAATCAAGCCCTGATTATGAAGATGTACCAGACGGATATTATTTTTTAAGAATTAATCAGGCAATAGATAGATGGAGAGACATTTACCCAAATCTTTATGTTTCAGCTTATGTTTTTCAGGAAGGTGATCGTGTAAGAAGTGTTTGTCATACTGAAACCTACGAAATATTAAGAGAGTTTACTGTAACAAAACAGGATGACAGCACCGAAACAGGATATTTGATAAATATTGATTTGTCTGATGCCGACAATACTATAACACTTCTTGAAATATACAGACCTAATCCAAGTATTTCTGCATTAAGCACCGCATACAACAATATATTCTATGAAACAGGGGATGAATTTGAGATACTTGATGCAGGATTAGATACAAGAAGGCATGATGGAGATACGGCACAAACATTAGATGTTAACAACAATCCTTCAACTCCTGCTATTTTAACTCTTGATTTTGGCGATACATATTTAAGAGGTCGTATGGGTATTGAACCTGATGATTCAGAAACACCCACAACTGTTGAAGATTTGCACTATACCGATTTCTTTACTTCAAGTGGAATCGACATAGGCAGAATAACGGCAAAGGTTGATAGCAAACAAAAAGAACTTAATTCAATCGTAAGAAGCGAACAATTTATAGAGGGTAGTTTAATAAACTGGCTTAATGTATTTTTATTTTCAACGGTTCACTTTGACGCTTCCGATATTTACGGACGGATCATAGGAATTGAAGAAATGGGTGGTACGTTAAAAGTTATTCAGGAACATAAGGAAGGTTCCATAATGATAGGTCAGGTTACAGAAAAACAGGCTGACTTTGGAGATTGGATATTTATTGGTGACACGGTTTTTGGTGCTTACCGTAGATATGAGGAAGATCGTGGTTCGGTTTACAGACGTTCAATAGCAGAAAACAGAAGGTATATTTATTATTTTGATGAAAGTACAGGTGAATTTATCCGTTCAAGTCCAAACGGTCAGGCTCCCATAAGCAAAGAATACAATATGCAAAATTGGTTTGAAAAGAAAGCCAAGGAAATACGGGAATACACAAGATATAAGGATGTCATTACAGCATTTGACAATGATTATGAGGAGGTAATGGTTTCTTTTATCATAGGCGCAGAAATTGAAACGGTGGTATTTTCAGAAAAAGAAGGATTCAAAGGGTGGACATATTTTGGAACCTACTATAACGATGATGACTTCCCTGAAGATTTTGCAACCTTCAAAGACAACTTGATTTCATTTATGAATGGACAGTTGTACTTGCATGGTGGAGGTGCGTTAAATACTTTCTACGGCAAATTGCATGGTTGCAGTATAACGATTCCGGTAAATCAGTATGCTTCGGTGATGAAGCGTTTTAGTTCTATACGTGTAAGCACGGACAAAAATATATGGTACTCGGAGTTTAACATACCTGAAGGTGTGAATTATCCGGCACAAAAGTCAAGGTTGGTTCCGGCAATAATGAGGGAAAAAGAAAACGCACTTTATTCGGATGTTTTAAGGAACATTATCAACCGTGCAGGTATGGAAGATATAAATATCATCCATAATGGTAACAGGATGGTTGGGGAATCTATGGAAGTGACGCTGACGGACGACACCGATGAAAGCGTTAATTTAGGTACAGTACAGGTTAATTTTTTAATAGCAAAATAATATGTTTCCAATAGCTCCTTTTGTAATACCTGCAATAATAGCCGGAGCGCAATTATTGAGTGGTATAGGACAGAAAATATCAGCAGGTGCAAAACGTAGAAAGGCACAGCGAGAGTTTGAAAAGAATAAGTATGAAATACCTTCCGGGGTAAAATCTATGCTTGACGTTATTAGGAACATGGCTACGCAGACAAAAATTCCGGGTTATGAACAATATCTTCAGCAAATTCAGGGTGCTACATCGCAAGGGGTGGAAACTGCTCAACGTGCCGGACAATCTTCGTCTGACGTACTTGGTGCTTTGCAAAAGCTGTACGGTAAACAGATGGATATGCAGACTGATTTGGCTATTGCCAACGCACAGAATTATCAGAGAAACCAACTTCAGTATGCCAACGCTTTAGGAACGATGGGACAATATGAAACCCAAAAGTGGCAGTACAATTCTTTATATCCATACATGCAACAAATGACAGGGGCAGGGCAAATGGCACAGGCAGGGAATCAGAATATAGGAAGTGCTCTAAGTTCAGGATTAAGTTTGTGGGCTGCGAATGCTCAAATGGAACAAATACAGAATAATTTTGATCAATGGAATAATGGGAAAGGATTAGGTAATCCAAGTGGTTCTGCTCAAATGCCGTCAAATGCTTTACCATTTCCTTCTTCACCTGCATTCGGTAACTTACGAAACACAAATCAACCTGCCAATATCGCTTCATTGACAAGATCAGCATGGAGTGAACCTTCCCCTTCCTATAGCGGAGGCAACACTTGGTCTCCATACAATTTTTAAATTTACAGCTATGCCATACCCAAGTAGATATATGCCACAAGGAAGTGCCTACCCGACAGGTACGGCTCCAATGGCTTTTGATTTAAGCCAACAAATGGCAGCCATTACACAGCAAATGGTAAACACAAGGCAACAGGAAATTAAGGAACAGAAACTTAAAATATCCGAATCCGAAGATGCCATTCTCACAGCCCTTGACTTTAAAACTCTTGAAGGTGCAGGGGATCAGTTTGCTATGGAACAGGCAGAGAGAATAAGTAAAATGACGGATACATGGACAAAAAGGTGGAGAGATGCGGGTGGCATTCTGAATACAAAGGATAAACTTGAATTACTGAAAGACAAAAGGGAAATTGAACAGAAACTTGCGGTAGGGTCTGCTGAAATAGCACAGTTTAATGAAATACAGAAAATATTAAAGGATAAAAACCAACAAGTCTATGAATTAGAACCAACGTCAAAGGCAATAACGGAATACGTTAAGGCGGGGAAACTTGGTACTGGTGGGTTGATAAATTTACCTGTGTTAAAACAGCAGCCGTTTGGGGCGAAGTTTGAATCATCATTCGACCCATTCCTTGCACAAAGAGCAAAGACATTCACAGATGATACAAGTATAATTAACAGAAGTACAGGACAAGTAAGTTTTCAAAAAACAAATAAGAAGTCAATAGATGAGGGGATTGAATATTTAAAGACTACACCTGAATTTCAGGAATTGTATGTTGAAAATCCTGCAAGTGCAGAATCTTTATTAAATCGGATGAGACTTAAATATTTAAGTGAACCGGAAGAAGAAAAATTTGTTTCAGCAGTAAAACCAAGAACAGGTGGCGGAGGAGGCGGAGTAATAACTTCTGTTGATTTTCCTGACTTAAAAGGTAAACCAGCGATAACGGCTGCTATAAATTATAATGACTTTGCAGAAAAACTTTACAACTTGGATGAATCTGCAATCCAACAGTTAAAGGGTAATACATATCAATCAGTTGAGATATTTCCAGACAAAATAGTTCTTACAAAGAAGGACAAAGAAGGAACAAAAGATGTACTTCCACGCAATACGGGAAAGTTAGCATTTAAGGAAAGTTTATGGAATATAGCTCCTGATAACATCACTCAAGGATTAACAAATTATCCAGTATCATCATTCGTAAGAGAAGAATGGGGATTAAAACAGCCTATTAAAGCAGCAGATATTGATGCTGTAAGGAATGTAAAGATAGTAATAGATAATTACAAGAATCCTAATCCACAAGAGGGGACTACGGCAACCGGAGATAAAGTTGTTAAATTTATTAATGATCTGATACCAAATTCTGCTACTTATAAGAAAGCTATAAGAGATAAGAATAGGAAGATTACATTTAAGACAACAGACTATTTTATTGAAAAACCGGAAGAAATGGACAGATTAAAGGCAGATG
>Ga0172381_10003231_pt1 | contig 17401 bp, 14 predicted proteins | sample Leawel6488metaG_FD_119754 | JGI IMG/M metagenome (GOLD analysis project Ga0172381, IMG submission 119754) | Leachate microbial communities from a municipal landfill in Southern Ontario, Canada - Leachate well 64-88 metaG | ecosystem: Engineered > Solid waste > Landfill > Unclassified | place... | reverse complement strand
TTTGGCTTTTTATTGTGTGTTTGATTATCGGAGAAGTAATTCTTCGAGGATCTGTTTGGGGCTTAACTATAAAAGCCACTGGTTCTGATCGAGAGATCGCAAGATGGACGGAGGTAAATATAAGTCGTGTGACAACCCAAATGTTTATGCTTTGCGGAGCCTTTGCTTCGATTGCAGGAATTCTTTTGACAACAAGAGTACAGGCTGGTCAACCATCAATGGGTCAAGGATGGGAACTCAACGCAATAGCGGCAGTTGCTATTGGTGGAGTATCACTTTCTGGTTACACCGGAAACATGATTGGTGTATTTCTTGGGGTTATGCTTATTCAAATTCTTGCAAATGGTCTTGTGGCGCTCGGAGCGTCAGCTTACTTACAACCCATTGAAGTAGGAATAATCCTAGCTATCGTAGCTTCTATCGATGTGAAGCGAAGAATAGCTTTAAATTTAGAAGAGGACAAAAAGTGAAAACGTTCAAGTTCGTTTCGATTTTGATTATTGTAGCCATGTTGCTTGCGGCATGTGCACCAAGTGAATGTGATTGGGTTCCATCTACACAACAACCCCCGGCACTTGATCTTTCGCATTATCAAAACGGAAGTCCATTCAGGATGATCGCAACCAACCAAGAAGTCCCGGTTGTAAAAATCATGTTGGCTGGTTTCCTACAAGCCTGTGATGATTATGGTCTTGATTGTGTCGTCATGGGAGTTAATGGTAACGATATTGCAAAATCTGTTGAACTGGCAGAACAATCAGTTGCTCTTGGGTCTTCTGGTTTACTCACCACTATTTATGATCAAGCTTGGTATGCTCCAACCCTAAAAGCAATTGACTCTGGAATTCCCGTGATCAATGGACACTTCCCGATGGAAAAAGGATTACTTCCCGGACTCAATGGTTGGGTTGCTCCAGACAATGTAGGATATGCCATAAATGCGGCTGATGCCATGGCTGAGAAAATCAATTGTGCTGGAAAAGTTGCCATTACTCAATCAACCTTATCCGATGGAGAAAATGCAGTTTCAGAAGCGTTTGCCACTGAACTTGCATTGAAATGTCCAGCGATAGAGATTCTTGATGTGCAAATTGAAACCACTGATCCTGACAAAGCAATTGCCGTAACTTCTGCGATCATTCAGGGTAACGATGGTCTTACTGGTGCTTTTTCAACTACTGGTGGTGGTGCAACGGCATGGTCAAAATCTGCAAAAGAAACAGGAAAAACCGTTGGTGAAATCACAATTATTGGTATGGACACCAGTAGAGAAAATCTTGATCTTCTTGAATCTGGAGATGTTTATGCCTTGGTTGCCCAACCTCTGTATGCTGAAATGTACCAGGCAGTAACATTACTTCTGGAGATCCGAATGGGAATGCCTATTCCTTATGAAAACGAACTTCCTGCTCCACTTGTTTTCAAGGGAGAAACAGGACCCTATTACACAATTTTGGAAAAAGCAGAAGCGATTAAATAAAATATCGATCTGTTTAGTATAATAAGGGAGTAGAAATACTCCCTTTTATAATCTAATCTAACCAAGGAGAATGAAATGAAATTCGATGTGAAAATCAAAGATGTAAAAGAAAACCTGGCAAAAAAAACAATCACCATGACATTTGAGATCGATGCAACGGAAGACAATCACACCAATGCTCAATACCTGGCAAACACCTATGTTGGAACTGATTCAACTTCCATGGAACTTGATATCAACCCAAAACAACCACCTCTCACAAATTAGGACAATCTAATGTCATTCCTTGCCGATGATGAATTTCTTCTCTTGATGGATATTGCTCATATCAATGAAACTGGTGTTGATGTTGACTTCATTGATGAAACCGGACTCAAAATGTTACTTGATTCTGGAATCAAAACAACAATGCCTTTTCAGTGTATGTGGAATTCCATTGAAAAGAAGGAAGGAGTCTTTGATTGGAGTGTGCTGGATAAATATATTGAAAGAACAACCAAAGTAGGGATGAAAACTATTTTGTTCAGCGCAACCCATTATCCACAATGGTTCCCTGATGATTGGTATCCAAAAGATGGTTTAGGAAATATTCACAAAGAAGCTTTATCTCCGTGGAATAAAGAAGCCCAGGAAAGAAACAATTCCTTTTCTCGAATGGTCATTCAAAGATATTCTTCTGATCAGTGTTTGGTTGTTTCTCCACAGTTGCTTTGTGGGGAAACGATGTTTTTAAACGTGGCTGGCTTTTATGGTCCTCATGCAATAAAAGACTTTCACGAAAAAACAGGTTTGGATGTTCCGCATCCGGGAGATCCAATAACTGACGAATGGCTTAAGAACTCTTTGTTGAATATGCTTCTCGAGCAACAACGGATATTTGTTGAAAACAAATTCAGGGAAATATATACTGCTTTGCATATTGCTATTGGACATTTTAGTTTTTATGGCAACGGCAATAAGTGGATTGAAGATATCCTTCAATTATGGACCAATGAATTGAAACCAAATAAAATAATTCATATTTATTACACGTGGGTTCAATGGGGACAATTCTGGTCTAAAATGAATGAGTGGAAAACAAATTTCAACGAAGACATATTTGGTGGTGCGGAGTATTGTGAAGGTCTTCCAACAACAACTCCAATAGCAATAAACAATGGGCTTCGGGGACAAATTGTTGCGCCGTGTTATCCGGGTCAACACGATCATGTTGAAGACTGGATGTGCAACAATATTCGTAACTCAATCTCTCTATTCAAACAAACGAAAGGAATATTATGAGTAACCCAATGGGAAGTGCACCAGGAAAAGTACCAACAACTCCTCAGGAATATTTACTGGAGAGTGAACGTATCACAAAGTTGATCATGGAAAGACTTGATCACATCAGAAATGTTCTTGCTCCGGTAAGTGTTGACATCGGTTCAAGGGTTCAGCAAGGAGGACCCGGCACACCAGAAACGTTGAATTTGTCCCCACTTGCAAGTATGGCAAAAATAAATTTTCAGAACATGGTTCAAATAAGCGAGTCCCTTGCAGATATCATGGACAGAATTCAACTGTAAAATAAGTGTTGTTTAAAAACAGAAGATCGAGAGCGTATCAGTGGCTCTCGATCTTCTTTTCAAAGGAGAAAAAGCAATGAAGCGAAGTTAACCTTCAGTTGCCGTTGATGCCGATAATTCGACCAGTCGAGCAAGTTCTTTTTCTTCCTTCAGTTTCTTCACCGCTTTTGCTTTTGGCGAGATCGTGAATACACTCTGGTTCGCAACAATCGCAAGAATAAAGATCATCACGCCATCGAAGATGCCCTGTTTTGTGCAAACAAGATTTGTCGACAGCAACGAGAAGCAACTGAGCAGGAACAGAATCACGGTTGTCAAGAAGATCAACAACAACATCAGAAGTTTCTTGAACTCGTCAGACTTTGCGGCGTACCAGGTATTGAGTTTGGGCACGTAAGAAAAGAGCAAAGAAAGAACGATGGATGCAAGATAGACCAAAAGATCGGGTGTTACGACTATATTAGATTCCATTTTATTTACCTTTCTTTATTTTCTTTTTGTCTTTGGGTTTTGGCATTCCCTTGGACATCGGTTTGGACGGCTTTTTGCAAGCCACGACTACTTACCTTTTTTCTTTTGTTTCTTCTTGTCGCCAGGTTTGACGATCTTGCCAAAGACCATTTTCTCGCCTGGGTTCAATTTCTTCTTTGGAGCAGGTGCCGGTTTCTTTGCCATGATTATTTTCCTTTCTTCTTTCCCTTTTTGGCTTTTGCCCATTTTCGGGCATTCATTGCAAAGACTGCCTTTTTCTTAATTGCAGGATTGGTACTTTTCAAACCAGAAGTAATTGCTTCCTGGGTGATTGTACCATCTTTTGACACCTGCCCTTTTTTCTTGGCAATCTTTGTAAAACTACCTCGTTTAGATGGCTTGATGAAAATTTTCGGTTTCTTTTTGGTCGTCATTTGAACTCTCCTTATATTACTTTTTCGGTATATTTCGTACTCAAGGAAATCCAACCGTTTTGATTATATATCTTTCCGAAACCATTTTGCACATCAGATATAAAAACTTTTGTGCCTTTAAAGTAAAGTCCGAGTTTTCTTGTTGAATCATTTGCGTTTGACAATTCACGAATAAACAAACTTCCACAAGTAATCCTATACGATGAAACCGTTTCTGGAATAATAATAGGATCTTCGATAACAGGATCTTCTCCAGTGACTTCTTTTCCAAACAATTCCTGGTATCTTTTTAGAGTAGAAGTCCAGGCATTAAGATCGAGGAATTTACTGTCACAACCCATACGTTGACCATCTGCGGATCCATTATCATCAATGTCACCGTCAGATGCGTATTGCCACATAAGAACTTCGCCAGTCCAGCCTTTTTCTTTGACTGCGGCAAGAACACTTGAAATGGTCTGCGCCTCGTTATACCAGGCCACCCAGAGGGGACGATTTCTGAACCATTTATAGAACCAATTCAGGCGACCAACAGAACAATAAATACCATTGAACTTTCCGTTGAGTTGGTCCATTCTTTCAAGAAAAGCCCGGGCAATTGTTTCGGCATGCTCTTGTGTTTCTGGATCACTGAGAGGTTTTGAATAAGAAGCTCCACCATCTTCAATATCCAAAAACACAATTGCAGATGGATCATCTTTGATTAAACTCCAACAGTACTCGGCTTGTGTGTATCCCCACTCCACATCAGACATTCCATAAACAGGAGATTTTTTATTAAAAGTATTTGAATAGTAGTCTAAATACCAATAAGGAGCGCGATCAACTTTTCCTTTTGCGTTTTTCCAGTTTCTTAAGGCTCGACTATCCGTTGTTTTTCCATACCCAAGACGAATAACCGAGATATTGCATAACATTTTGTTCCAGTCAATTACTCCATTATTATCACTTACATCTGTTCCTGTTATTGCAAAATCCGAAAGTTTTATTCCCATAATTTCCTCTCTAGCGTTAGATATATGTTATTCATCTTCACACGATACAGGCGTAATTTTGTTATCCTTGAGTTGGTTGCAAAGTTTCTCTACCCAACGGGTAAGACTTTTGATTGTATTTGCCTGTGAGATGTTAATTGCTTTTAAATCTTTATTTGAGTCAGAAAGAATTCGATTTTCTGTTTCAAGTTTAATAACTTTTTTTTCAAGTTTTTTTCTTTCCGCTTGTTCAGTAAGAAAATTTAAGTTGAGACTTGTATTTTTTTGAACCAGATCGGCTTGTTGAGCTTGAAGTTTACCCATTGCCTGATCGGTTCTTGCCTTGTACGAATTGAATTCTTTTAGTAAATCTTTGTATTGCTTTCCAACAATTCCAGTTGTCTCAGCAAAAGTTTTTATGGCGTTTGCATCAATACCGTTTTCTTCATGTTTTTGTTTTCTAAGAGCAAAGTATAAAGAAACAGCAGATATTACATATGGTGCATAAGTTCCAATTATGTCCCAATTCATCTAACCCTCCTTAATGACATTAATGCACCACTTGCAACAAGGGCAATGGTGATAAACAGTGGACCTCTTACCCAAACTTGGTGAACTGAAATTGAAATATCGAGAATTGAACGAGTGTAATATAAACTCCAATACGCTCCCATAATACCTAAACCCCATTTTACCCAAATGTAGTTAATGTTAGATTTTCTTAAAACAAGAAGTTCTTCTTTTTTCTTTTTAGAGAGTTCAATTGCCTGTCTTATTTCGGCATATGCCATAATAAAACTAAAAAAAACAATTCCGTACTTCATTCCCTCGAAAAGTGATGTGTCCATAATAACCTCTTTCAATTTTACATCAAGAATTACTTTTTTTATTGCGATCCTTTCATAAGTCCTGCATTTACCAGTGTTGTTCTCATTGCCATTACCAAATCATAAAGCGCTTTCATATTTGCGTCTGAATCTAAACCATAATTACCAGTTGCATAATCTGCAAGTGCTGTTTGATAACCAGTAGACCCGTGAAGAGAAATAGCCATTATTGAAGAATATGTAGTAAGCAAGGTCCATCTAAGTATAGTAGACTCAGTTCCTTTTTTGGAACTCATTAATCCTTGCCATGAACCATCACTTGTCGCCACCCAAATACTTGTTTGTCCGGCATCGTCTGAACCAAGGCTGGTATTCCACCAAAGAGAAACCATTCCAACAACAAGATCTCCATCTGAAGAAACAACTGTTATTTCATCTGCTCCGGTATTTTCAACTTCATTTCTAAATGGAAGCGTCTGATCTACATGATCATAAGCAATTGCACCAGCTTCACCATAAGTATTTCCAGAAAAAGTTACTACTACATTATAAGTTCCAATATCTGGAAGTAATCTATACCACATTTGAGATCTTCCAAAAGATCCATCACCGACCTCATTTATTTTTGTTAATGCTTTTCCATTGTACGTGACAGAAGAAACAGTAACAGCGTCATTGCCAGAAGAAACTCCAACAAGAAGAATTGTGTCACTTCCTCCTGTAACTGTGTGGGCAAATGTAATACTCGATCCATTGGATGTTGTTCCGTGGCTTTCAGAAGAATTTGCAGTTGGAGTAAATCGATAATCACCAGAAGCCCATTCATTGTTTTTTCTGACATATCCGATATCGTCATTTGGGGCTTCTTGAATAGGCGAACCTCCAGTAATGTTACTTCCACCAGTTGCAATAATCTCTTGAAGAAATTCATATTCATTGTCTTTTAGATGATAGAATTCTGCTTGCCAATCATCTGAATACACATAACGAACAATAACAATGCCAGAAAATCCTTTTTGATTTGGATGGGTTTCATTTCCACCATTACCACCACCGCCAGAATTTGCTACTCCTGTTCCAAGACCCGGGGTTCCAAATACATTATAACCAGCACCCGCACCACCACCACCATAATAAGTAGGAGTACCAATTATTGACGATTGCGTGCCGTTACCACCATTTATGCCAGAAGAATTTGCGTTGTCGCCACCAGCACCACCAGAAGTAGATCCTGATCTGGCTGAACCAGTATGACCATCTCCACTGGCACCACCATGACCTTGAACATATCCGGCGTTACCACCATTACAGGTAATGTTTCCTAAAGAACTTGGATTTCCATTTGTATTAAATCCAGAGGTTTCATTGCCAACAATAACGGATATGGTCCCTGCAGAAAATTCTTGCGTTCCTGTTTTAACTTCTCCACCACCGCCAGGGGCATCATAACAAACGCCATTTACTCCACCACCAGTAGAACCACCACCACCAACAATTAAATATTCAAGTTCAACATTATTTCCAAGAATAAGAGATCCAGAAGTTGTGAAAATATGCGCCTTATAGGTTGTTCCATTGAGCGTATATATAATTTCACTTCCACCAGAAACCATTGTCGGATTTGGCGTTCCTGCTTTTCCACCCTGGAGATTATCAAGTTCATTGTGATTGCCAGAAAATTCAGTTGGAGATCCGCTTGAAACAGTTGGGCTTCCAGAAGTAAACAAACCTGTTGCATCATCATATCCAGTAAGATAAAATCCGGTTTGCGGTTCTGAAGTTTGCGGAAGAAGAAGATCAATAATTTGTTCTTTTGTATGCGTGTGTTGAGTAGAAGATCCACTACCTGGAAAGTCTGGATCTGTTGTAATTACCCTTGTTTTTATCCTTGTTACAGTTGTTGAAACAGTTTGTTCTTGATAAGAATGAACTACTGGTTGACCAGTGGTGTAATCGACATATACTTCTTGACCAGCAATAACCGTTCCACCAGTAATAGACAAACCATATAAAACCTGACTGGATCCAGCAAGTTTAACTGAAGCACGACCACCCATAACTTCAAGAGCGATTGCTTTTACTCTTTTGTTTTGGTTAACTCTAGCGATAGAGGATCGAAGATTAGGCGGCATAATTTCTTCCAGTGATAGTCATTTGAAAAACAGCGTTTTTTGTGTTCAAAGATATTGTTTCTACAATACAACTTATTGGTATAACTTTTTCAGTTCCAGAAAGAGTATATGAGCATTGCAAAATATCACCAGGTTCAATTCTCAAATCAGATCTTAGAATGATCGTATAAATTATTGATTGTTGTTCTGCGCGTTTTATTAATTCTTTTGCGGCTCGTCTTGCTCCCATATCTAATTCTGGCACACGAATAATTCTTGTAATAAAACCATGTTGAGAAGCAGTGTTTTCACTTGTTAATACTTCAACAACAGTACCATAAACAATTGCATCACTTACAACGGCATTTGGATTATCCAATTTTTGACAACTCGTTATTAGTTTTTGATAAAGATTAACAACATCTCTTTTATCATCTGCTGAATATTGAAATCTCATTTCTCCCAAATAAGTTGGACGTAATTCAACTGGACGTTGTTGTATTACTGATGAAATCGCATTTGCGGCGACACTATCAAGATCAATATAAATTGCTTCTCGCCAATCATAAAGATCAACCAGTTTTACTTCGGTTATATTAATTGATTTTCCGTTTGATTTTATTGATAAAACAAAATCCTCGTATTCTGGATAATCAACGTTTGAAAAGTAAAAAGTATGAATCCAGTTTTCATTAATATAACAGGAAAGAAAATTATTGTGCATACACCATCTAATTTTCTTTGGAGAAGACACTGTTGTTGCAAATCCATGATAAAGGGTTGTGTTTCCATAAACAGAAAGAGAATATACGGATCCACTTCTACTTATTCTTGCGGTTGTATTTGAAACTTCACTTCCTGTTGTAATATTCACGTTTGAGATAATATCAATAGAATCCCCATCGTCTATTCCTGGGACTGTAAACCAGACATCGAAACCACCATATTCTATCGTCATAAAACTTCTTCTACTCCGTCCGTAAGAGATAACGTTGTGTGGGTTTTATCTCCCGGGAACAATGGTTTGGCTCCAGACATTTTACAAATTTTGCTGATAAGATCACTTATTGTTGAATCCTGATCATCGCTTGAAGCATAGTAATCAGCAAACTCAATTTCGTTTTCTTCTTGTTGATAACAATAACTTCCCTCAGAATGCAAAAATGATTCTTGATCAGGAGCAAGTGCAACTCCAGTAAGCCCCATTGTTATGAACATTTTATCAGCACAACTTATATAAGTATCAAGACTTAAGTTGAATCCAAATATTCTACATCGATGATTCAAATAAATTAGTAACCCACCCGTTGTAATCCAAGGCTTGTAATCAATTTCGTTGATTAACCAAGAATAACCAGCATTTGATGCAACTATATAATTCTGATATTCTTCGTGATATGTCGGGTTGCTTTTCCAATCAAAATAGGTAATTTCAACAGAGTTTCCAGAATAATGTTCACCATCAGCAGGGCTACTATAATTCCAGGCATTTGCACAACGAAGTTGATATGGTCCTCGAGGAATTATTGAGGTTCCTGTTTTTCCAGTATAGGTGTAAATAACATTGTCAATAACAATTGTTCCAGAGGATGGAAATGCTTCAAATAAAGAAGTGTCATATCCAGAAAGTAATCCAACAAAAGTTGATTGTGCCGGATCAAATGAACAAATTCTAAATTTTGGAACATCTGAAATTGAAAATATTCCAAGATGATAAAGATCTGGATCGGTTGCCATGGGCCCATCATCATACTTCCAACGATAAGTAAGTTTTGGGGCTCCCCAAACTCCAGCTTCCATTACTCGAATTGACAGATCTCCATTTGTATGACAAAACATGATTCTCACAAAAGTAGCAGAAGATGTATAAGAAGCAGAAGCCAAAATGGTCGTTTCCCCATTTCGCACCTTAACTATTTGAAGTGTTCCTGTTTTATATCTTCCACAAATAAAATTTCTACCATCCTCTGCAAGTCCAACAAGTCCTGCGTAAGAATAAGTTCCAAGGATTTTCACATTCACACAAGATTCGAAGTTGAACGCAGAATATGGTTTACTTGAAAAATAAACATTGGGTATTCCGAGGTTTTTAATGATGATGCCCTTTTTTGCAGTTACATCACTGAAAGATTCTTCGTCTGGAACTGTTACACCATTCAAAGAAAGATTATCAAAAACTTTATTTGATGCATTGTCATATTGATAACCAAAACAACCGATCCAAAGTCTCTTTATTGTCTTTCCGTAAAAAGACGCATCAAAATTAACAGTAAATGTGCCAGAATCACCTTCAGATAACCATCCTGTATCTCCAGAAAATATATCTCCAAAAGCCCATGTTTTTGATCCATCGGTACATTCAACTGCGGCATTTATCTTGAATCCGGCATGACTGTGAACACCATAATAAGTTCCAGTAAAGGTAACTCCGGCACCAATAATTAATCCTTGGCTTTCAACATCAAAACTGGCGTCACCCTCATGCCATTGTCCACCACCAGCAGTCCAACCAACACCACCATTAGAATAATAAAAACTACTTGTGTGTTGTAAACCAGCAGCGCCGGTTCTACATACGTTTCCCCAGGGAGGATTTCCTTCAACCCAACCTTGTAAAGTGCCATCATTGAAATCCCATGCGGTTGTGCCACTCATTGGATCATATCCAGTAATATCGGCTATTTCACTACTATCTTGTGGAAAAGCGTCTGGATCGATGTACATATTTATTTCTGGAATTTCTACTCTTTCAACATAGAAAACTGTACAAGAAGTTGATTGAATTAATGTGCCAATTTCCAAAATTTTATCTCCTACAACAAGTCCATCTGGAGTATCAAAAATATATTCAACCGGATAAGAACCATCAACACGAGAACTGCCGGGTTTCCATGTTTGGGGAGGATAAGATTTGTCTGTAGCATCTGCAGTTGTTAGGGTTATTGTTTCATCGGTTCCGTCTGCATGTTGAACTTTTATGATTGCAATGAAATCATCATTTGGGTTTGTATAGGGAGTCGTATCATTGATATAATCTGCTCCTTGCATAACACCGATATGACTCCATCCGTATATTTTGAAAGTAATTGGCAATGTGTCAATGATCGGATAATCAACAAGATAAAGATAATCTTTTAGATCTCCACTCATTAATGTTTTTGATCCTGCCGTGTTATGGAACATTGGAGCCAATCCACCACCAGAAAAATCGTCTTCTTGGTTCCAAAAGTCAACAGTAAATCCTTCTTTCATACCAGACGAATTCGGTGCTTTGTATAAATTACTCATATCTGTTATTGGGTCAAAAAATGATTGCTTACCTTGCATTTCAAGATAAAAAGGATATGAAAACTGTTGAAGTCGATAAGAACCTTCAGAAATCATCTCTAGCGATAGATTTCTTTTTGCGTTTGCCAGGTTTGTTGTTACAGAAGATATAATACATGTATCCCAAATGGTATATTCAATTTCAGAACCACTTGTGTTGACCCCAATTTCGAGTTTTCCAACATTTCCTTCAACAAGAAGTTCATGATCAAGTAATGCATCATTAGCAGTGACAATACTTAATGTATAACCAGAATCTGCAGATCCAGTAATTTCCGTGATCTGTTTTCTCAAAACAAGATTATCCGTATTTTCATAAATAGAATTATAAGTTCCTGTTAAAACCTTATATCTATTTGCATCAATGTAATAAATATTATTTCCAACTGGAATTGCACTGAACCGATATCCCATAAGACTGAATAATACATTGCGATCAAGAGTAAATACTTTTCCATCATCACTACTGCACAAAAGATTCCAAATAGAATCTGATGCAAACGAATCAAGCGAATCTACTCTTTGAAATTGCCCACATAAATGTATTCGTTCATTGATATCGACAAAAGCATTGGCTATTTTGAATACAGACAAATCTTTTGGAATTGCAACAAAAATATCACTCCAAATTCCATCTGTATTTATATGAACTCCCTTGACTTCACCAGATGGATAAGAAAAATAAATCCAAATACCATCAGTTCTTTTTACTGCTGACGAGAAATTCAAACAATAAGCGCTTTCCGGAGAATCTGGAAGAACTTCATCAGGAATCATGAATCTATGAGAAAAAGTATTTTTTACCCAGGATCCACCAGAATAAAGATAGTGAATTATTCCAATACCCCCATCATCTATAAATAATCTGACAAACTCTTTTTCTCCAAGTGCACACAACGCAGATGGAGATCCAGATGTCAATGTTTCAATTACTTCTTCAGAAGAAACGCAATCTAAGGGTCCAGAAGTAAAAGAGTTTTTCAATGTGGTCATATTGAGAGTTGAGCAAATAAGTTCTCCAACTTTATTTATTCTATAAAGGTATGGAAAAAAAGCATCTATTTTTCCTTCTTTTGGTGATAATAGTGGACTTCCGCTTGTGTTAAGTTCACAAACCGGGTTTGATCCAGTTGTTGTAATCTCGATATATTCTGTTGTTGGATTTATAAACAAAGTATAAAGACGACTATTTGCAGAATCGTATCTGGAGGCTTGCGAAATTGGCATGTCTGTAATAGTTGGTCCTTGTGCGTATGTTGGAGATCCAGAGGTTGAATCAAGACCAGAAAAATAGTTTCTATTTTTGTAAACAGTAAGTCTGGAATTTGCTCTAATTCCAGATACTTTGTTTATTGCAGATAATAGGTTGTCACTTACAGTTCTACTCATCTATTACCTCGATAAGTCGTATTGGAGTATAGAAAAACGAATCTTCGCCATCGATCATTGTTGTAAGCGGATTCAACTCAAGCGGACCCTCGAATTTTACTGTATGAGAAATACCATAATGATCAATTAAAGTAAGAACATCTGAGGGTTCTGCGTTTGGATTATTTAAATCATACATCTGTATAAGATCATTTTTTGTTCCGAATGTACTATCTTCCATTTCGTAAGACAATTTTAAAATATACGAAAAGCGAATAATAATTCCACCATTTGTTATTAATGGATCTCCTTCAATATTTTCATCAATGGATTGTGTTTTTTGATGAGATTCGGTATATCCAGTCAAAATAGCATAAAACTTTTTTGAAATTTCACTTCCACTTGTTGTAATAGTTATGTATTCAGTTACTGCCATGGAATTATCCTTATCTCATATCTCGAATAACAACATCACTTACTGCGTTTGCGATAACCCTTCCATCGAGAGTCAAAACAAAAGATTGAACACTATTACTTATATTTCCTGGCAAAACAAAACCGTTTGTATACATCTTGTTAACCTCGTTGAGTTTTGGCAAAACACCACCAAGAGTAGTGACAAGTGTTTGCAATAAGGTTACCATATTGCTTAAACTGCTATTCAATAAAACTTGTTGATCATCAGCTTTTTGAGAATAAATACTGTATTTCAACATTGCATCATTCAAGTCTTTTTGAACTTTTGCGGCACTTGCTGAAATTCCAGCAGATTCTTTTTGTAGTTTTTGTTGTTCAACAAAATAGGCTCTTTGAAGTTTTACTGATTCGTCCTCAAGTGCTTTTGATTGTTTAAAGAATTCTTTTGCTTTAGTGAGTTGTTCTTTTTGGAAATTCAAAGTTTCGTTGTGCTGTTGTTTTGCGATAGCGAATCTTTGGTCTTCCAATTTCCACATTTCTTGTTGACGTTTCTTTTGAACATCAATTTGATCGCCCTCAATGTCATGCATTGTGGTATCGCGTTTCATCTGACGTTCTGCCAACCTTCGTTCTCGACCAGTCATAAAACGAATATTTTCTTGATAATCTTCTTGCTTCCATCCCCATTGAAGATCTCTTACATTTTCCTGCATTGACCAATCTTGTTGAGCATACTGCCTTTGCATTGTCATTTGTTTTCGTTGCATGGCAGTATCTTGCTGATAAAACTTATTGGACATATCCATTTGTTGCTGTTGTGACTGGAATGAATACTCCTGTTGAGCATAAGATAAAGCTCGTTGCCTATCTTCAATCCCCCAGAAACCACCACCTTGAGTATTTATCCCAAATGATTTTCCGGTTTGCGGATTAATTGTTCCTGAATAAGAACCTAATCCTACTCCAGTAGTAAATGTACTTGATAAAGCGATTTGTCGCATTTGAACACCAGCTTGTGCAGAAGCAACATTGTAAGATTGTTGATTTTGCCATGCACTAAGAGCCTGTTGTCCATAAACTGTTTGATCTCCTAATTGGAAACCATTTACCATGGCATTTACAGCACCTTGTGCCATGCCGTTATTTGATTGCCAGTTTTGACCCCAAATTTGTGAAGCAACTGCTTGTGGTGAATTGAATGATCCTGCACCAGCACCCGGTTTATATCCAGGCAATGCAAGTGATCGAACTCCCCAGGCACCACCGGTTACATTTCCGGTACGTTGGTCTACACCAGTAAAAGCACTCATTCCAGCAGAAACGCCACCACCAATAGTATCAACATATGTACCCCAAAATTGTTGAGCTCCACCGGGACCCAACTTTGATACATATGCACCAATATTTAATGGATTTGGATTAGAAATTAAGTCTGCAAATTGAGTCTGTTGTTTTTGAGTTCCAGACTCGACAAGAGAGTTCCAGTAACGAGATATACCACCAACATTCCTGTTGGTTTGCACTCCATATTTTGAAATTTGAGAAGCTGTGTTTTCAGCATAAAGCCATTTATTTTCCTGTGTTAATCTTTGTTCTGGAGTAAGATTTTCATTTAGAAAACCTTGTGGCATAGATTCAAGACCAATATTAACACCAGCACTTTGCATTTGTTTCTGATATGAAAACCATGCTTGAGCAGCAGTTGCGTTTGATCCCGTAAGAGCACCAGCTATCTTCTGGACATTTTGTGGCAATTCATTTGGAATCTGCTCAGTTGTTGTTACTTGTTTAAGGGCATTTTCAAGAAGTTTTTTAGCATCGTTATATTCATCCCAGGCTGAAATTTTTCTAATTTCAATACCAAGTGCAGGGTTTCCCCATCCTGCTTCTTCTTGATCGAGTTGTTCTACAGTATATTGTTTCCTTACAACATCTTCAGCAAGTTTCTGAATTTCATCAGGAGTACCAGCAGTCCTTGATGTAGTTACTGTTTTTGGTTCAAGTCCACCAGTCATAGACTTTGTAAAATCCTCGATGTTCATTCCAAAGTTTTTCTTTGTCCAGCCAACACCCATTTGTTGAGCAAAACTGGCAACTGTTTGAAGTTGTCCTATTTGCGGAACATTCAATTTAGTACTTGAAAGTCCAGAAAGAAGTGTGGTTCTATCGCTAGAGAACTGGAATCCACCAGCCGTTGCAAGGGTTTGGGCAAGTCCAGCAACATCTATACCCGCATCATAAGATTGACCAAGTTTTTGTAATGTTCCATATTTTGCTGTATCTACGGTTCCACCCATTGATTCCCAGGCTTGAACTGCACCAATTCTTCCCTGTTCAGAAATGCCAGGCATATTTGAAGTTGTAAATTCGTAGGCATAGATTTTTTCAAGTCTAAATCGATCTGATTCAACAACTCCCAGTTGTTGCAATGCCTCTTGACGAGTTTTGGCTTTTCCAGAAGTTACAAGATCCTCTGCCTGTTTTGCAATAACGGACAATCGGTAATTTTCGTCCATGTTTTTATAAAAATCAGTACCAGTTCCAATTCCCGTGGCATCACTAGCAGAAAACATAACTTTTGCAATAAGATCATTCCACCCCATTGCAGGGGTAAGGTTTCCATAAGAGTTTCTTGCAACGCCTTTGTAATTTGCGGCTACCCATGTGGTTTCATCGGATGCCCTACCTATTTGATTTACCACTGCTGATCCAACACCAACTAACATACCAACACCAGCCGCAATAGGAGCAACTGCACCACCGGCTATTCCGAGTGCTGATGTAAGTTCTCCACCTGCCCAAGCCGTGGCACCAAAAGCACCAAGACCAGAAACAAGAGAGTTTCCAGCATTAACAAGTCCAGGAGAATTTCGTAATAAATTTTCATAAACCTGATTAATATATCTTCTTCCACCACCACCATACAGTGCCTTTGCACCAGAAATATTAGCTTCTGCATTGTAACCAGCATTAGGACCCCATTGACCAGCAAGAGCTCCTGTTACTCCTTGTTCCATGGCAGTAGATTCGTTATATCCAAATTCACCAGAAGATCCAATAATTCCTGCAATGGATCGCATGTACATAAGACCAAATCCACCAAAGATATGTCGAGCAGCACTTCCAATCTTTGACATTGATCCACGTTGTTTTTCTTCTTCAGTTTCTAATCCAGTTAATTCAGCCTGGGTTTTTCCGTATTCTGCCAGGAAATCGTTTCTTCCAAGTCCTTGAAGTTTCATTCTTTCCTGATCGGAAAGTCGACCAGTACCAGAACCCCCAAGCCATGCCCGAGCAGTATCTTCCTGCATGAGCATTTTTTGTTTAATTCCTTGTTTTTCTATTTCCCGAATTGAAGTACCGTCTTTGATTGCTTTTTCTTGTTCTTTATAGGCTTTTGAAGTGGTATCAACTCTTTCGGCAAACTCACGAAGAACTGAATTTACCTTTGAGAATGTAGCAACATCAATATTTTCTCTTTTTTCTTTATAAATATCGTATGCCATTTTTCCGGAAGTGGCTTCACCGAATGATTTATCACCAGCCTCAACCGATTTTTTATACGGTTCGATATATGGATCATGAATACCCTTTGCGTAATCTGATGCATTTGGGTTTATTTCTGGATTCAACATCATACTTTTTCGAGTATCAATTTCTCGAAGATATTCTGAGGTTGACATTTTTGATCGATCAATATTGGAGATTCTATATTGCCCTGGAACTCCCATTGCAGATTCTTGGAATGACAAATTTCCCATGAGAAAAGATGCGTTTTGTTCATGAAACTCACGTTCTTGAAGATTTACAATTTGTTTATTTCTTGCTGTTGGATTAGCTGTGTACGCAAGTTGAGAATTATGTAAAGCGGTCTGAGACATATTTATTCCAGATAACGCCATTGCACTTGCGTCAGTAAATGGTGCTTTTGCAATTCCCTTGCCAATACCCAATTCTGTTAATGGAAGGGTACTTAATATTCCGGCTTTAAACTCGTCTTTTGACCAGACCTCTTTCATTTCTGGGCTTTGACCAGAAGCAATAAGAGCAAATGCAGAAGCATTACTTCCAATTGGTAAATTTGGAACCGCTCCTTTTGCCCCTCTTTTCATTGCAGATAAAGTACCAAGAGCTCGTGAAGCGTTTGGATTATTTCTTATAATTGCATCAGCAACTTCTTTTCCTCTTGTTGATCGAACGTACTCATAGGCTTCTAATGGACTTGCACCCATTAATGTTTCCTGATCCTGACCAGTTACATTCTGAAGCGAAGACAAATAAGTGGCTCCGAGATTTACAAGGGGTTCGAGAGAACCTTTTTCTTCTGCGGAGTACCATTGTTTTGCAAAACGCATACTTCGATATGCCTGAATTTCAGGTGACGCTTGTTCCATCCACTGATTACGATAACTACTATCTACAGTTTG
>Ga0172381_10003229_pt1 | contig 17407 bp, 17 predicted proteins | sample Leawel6488metaG_FD_119754 | JGI IMG/M metagenome (GOLD analysis project Ga0172381, IMG submission 119754) | Leachate microbial communities from a municipal landfill in Southern Ontario, Canada - Leachate well 64-88 metaG | ecosystem: Engineered > Solid waste > Landfill > Unclassified | place... | reverse complement strand
TTGAAAACCGATGCAGTTTTGCAAAGAAAAATGAACTATGAAATTTATCAAGAAAAAGGTGAATATTACGCACGAGTAAAAATGCTCTATGATCATCGTGGTAAGTTTGATTGGCGTACTTCCCGCTATATTTCTTACACCAGGGTGTATGCTCCCGTGGGTAGTGTTTTGAAAAAAACAGATAGCAGTATTGATACCGGTGTGGAAAATGGTCGTCAATGGTTTGGTAGATTCATCTCCATTGAGCCTGGAGAAAAGCAAGAAGTGGTGTTTGAATATAAATTACCGGAAATTATCAAACAAATGATTGATAATAAATATTATTCTTTGGCATGGCAGAAGCAATTGGGTACCAATGATATCGGTTTGACATTAAAGCTTGATTTTGATAAAAATTTAGTATCCGCCGACCCTTCGGAAAACGTCGGAATACTGTATGATGATAAATATGAGTTTAATGGGGTTTTGGATAAGGATCAATTTTTTAGTGCTAAATTTAAATAATTTTAATGAAATGGTATGTTTATAAAGAAAATCAGTATTGATCTCGGCACCAACAATGTCCGAGTATATGTGCCGAAAAAAGGAGTAGTAATTGATGAACCAGGGGTAGTGGCAATTTCTAAAAGTGATGGAAAAATTTTAGCCGTGGGCTTGGAGGCTAAGGATATGATGGGTCGCACTCCTGACTCTATTTCTGCGGAAAATCCTTTAAAAGAAGGGGTAATTGCCAATTATAAGACTACGGAGGCAATGCTCAGATATTTTATCAACAAAGCTTTGGGTGGAGTGCATCTTTTTCGACCCGAGGTGATGGTTGCAGTACCGGCTGGGATTACCTCTACGGAGCGTCGTGCAGTCATTGAAGCAACGATTGCTGCCGGTGCTCGAACGGCTCATATTATCAAAGCACCGATTGTTGCAGCGATTGGTGCTGATATTCCTATTGGTGCGGCTTCGGGTTATATGGTCATTGATATCGGTGGTGGTACTGCAGAAATCGCGGTAATTTCTTTGGGTGGAATTGTATCTTGGGGTTCGGCGCGGATTGGTGGAAATAAATTTGATCAATCCATTATTGAACATATTCGGCAAAAATATAATTTGGCATTAGGAACACATACAGCGGAAGAAATAAAAAAGTTGGTGGGTTCGGCCATGTTTATAAAAAAACCATTATTGAGTGATACTAAAGGACAGGATATATTTTCCGGTTTGCCGAAAATTGTTACGATTAGTTCTGATGATATTACTGAAGCTTTGCAACATGACCTGAATCTTTTATTGGAAGCAATTAAAGATGTTTTACGTAATACGCCACCAGAATTATCTGCCGATGTGATGGATAAGGGGATTATTTTGACCGGGGGTTCGGCATTGCTTAGAAATTTGGATGAATTGATTGTTCAATCAACCGGCGTACCGACTTATGTGGCGGAAGAACCGATGTATTGTGCAGTCAAGGGTGCAGGGATTGCTTTGGAAAATATTGAGAGTTATAAGAGAAGTATTTTGGCAACGAAATAAGTATGAAAATTGCGATTGAATCAGCTCATGCCAATAAAAATCAAAAAAGTGGTGTGGAAAATGTCTGCTATTTTTTAATCCAAAATTTAAAAAAAATAATTCCACCTGAACATCAAATTTTGTTATACACGAATAAGTCGTTGAAAAACGGACTGGAAATCATGCCGACTCATTGGCAAGAAAAAGTCTTAGCCTGGCCGTTAAAAAAAATATGGAGCCAAATTCGGTTGTCCTATGAATTTTTAGTTTATTCACCGGATATTTTTTTTGCCCCTGGCCAACTTATTCCGTGGTTTTGTCCGAAAAATACAATAGTATTTGTTCATGATAGTGCTTTTATGAGCCAGCCCAAGGCTTATGGATTTTTAAGCAGGGTTTATTTAAAATGGATGAATAAAAGAATTGTGAAAGTCGCTAAGAAAATTATTGTGTCTGCTGAATTCAACAAGCAAGAATTACTGAAATATTACAAAATCAATCTGGAAAAAATTACAGTTGTGCCTTTGGCTTATGATAAAAATTTATTTCATCAAAATTACTCCATAGAAGATAAACAAAAAGTATTGAAGAAGTATAGAATAACTGATAAATATTTATTGTCGGTTGGGCGTTTGGAAGACAAGAAAAATACCGTGCGAATTGTTGAGGCTTTTGAGTTGTTTAAAAAAGAGGGGAGAGAAGAAAAATTGGTGCTGGTCGGGAAATATGGTAAAGGTAAAACCGGACAAACAGTGCGAGAAAAAATAGCGAACAGTGAATATAAAAAAGATATTTTAGTGATTGATTGGGTGGATGATATAGATTTACCGTTGTTATTTAGTGGGGCTGAGGTATTTGTTTTTCCAAGTAATTATGAAGGTTTTGGTTTGCCTATTTTAGAAGCCATGGCTGTTGGGTGTCCTGTAATTATCTCAAACACCACAGCTATGCTCGAGGTGGGCGGTGACGCAGTTGAATCGGTTGATCCGAAAAATACACAGGAAATAGTGGAGAAAATAAAAATTTTAGTGGATAATGCAACTTATCGACAAGAAAAGATTGAAAAAGGCTTAAAAAGAGTAAAAGATTATTCTTGGGAAAAAACGGCGGAAGGGGTTTGGAAGCAAATGTGTGGATAATTTTTAATTTAAAGTTTATAATTGTTGACTTATTCTACGAAAAAGAGTAAGGTTAAAATAACTTAAATATTAATAAAATTATAAAAATATGTCCAAAATAGACTTAATTAAAAAAATTGAAGAAAAGAGAAATTCTCGGGTAATCACCTACGTTACCAGTGATCGTCCGGGTCCCTTAAATGCAAGAATTGCTAGCGATATTATTCCCATTGTAAGTCAACAATTAAGAAAAATTGGCAAAGTGGAAAATATTGATTTGTTTATTTTTAGTCAAGGCGGAGATACTATGGTTCCTTGGCGACTAGTTTCAATGATTAGAGAATATTGTACAAAATTTTCTGTGTTAGTTCCTTATAAAGCCCATAGTTCTGCCACCATGATTTCTTTAGGTGCGGATGAAATAGTGATGACGGATTTGTCTGAGATTTCTCCGATTGACCCATCCACGGCCAATATTTTTAATCCAATTGATCCGAATAATCCACAAAGTAGAATACCGATTTCTGTGGAGGATGTGATGGCATATTTTGATTTGGCGAAAAATAAATTTGGTATAAAAAATGATGAAGACCTAACTAAAATATTTAATAAATTTGTGGAAGCCAATCCGCAAATTCATCCGTTGGCTTTGGGTAATATCAACCGCACGCATAATTTAATTAGAATGTTGGCTAAAAGATTATTAAAAAGTCATAACAACCCAATGAATCATGATGATGTTGATAAAATTGTGGATGATTTTACGGAAAAATTATATTCACATCAATATTTTATCGGTCGCAAAGAAGCCAAAAATGATTTGGGATTAAAGAACGTGGAATTTGCGGATGAAGAATTATCTGAGTTGATGAGTAGCTTATATGAGGAATATAAACAGGAAATGGGATTAAATAATACGATTTGGAATCCGGAATTGGAATTGGGTGAAAATGTTATGCAAAATAAGAAAGATTATAAAATAGCTTTTATAGAAAGTTCAGATCTCTCCAGTTATTTTCAGGTTTCAATTGATTATCGGAAACAACAAATTAATTTAACTCAACAAACTCCGCAAGGCCCAATTCAACTCCCCCAACAACAAGTTGGGTTTAAGATTTCTGGGCAGGGGTGGAGGTAAAGAAAAATTTAGGTCAAGAAATTATTGTTCAACCAGTGTTGGTTTTTGTGAATAGAGGAAATAAAATATGCTTTGGTTTTAAAAAAATAAAAGGTGTTTATGTAGTTGGTATTGATTGGCTAAACAAATTAATTACCGGAGAGATAAAATAATTTTTAATTATGCCACAAAATATATTTGAAGAAATTAAAAAACAGGATAACAATGGAGTAGAATTTTGGTCTTCACGCGAGCTTGCCAAAGCCTTAAATTATAAGGATTATCGTAAATTTTTGAATGTAATTGATAGGGCAAAAATTGCTTGTGAAAACAGCGGAGAAGTTATCCACAACCATTTTGTCCATACGGACGAAATGGTATCAATAGGTTCTGGAGCTGAAAGATTTATAGATACTATTTATTTATCACGATATGCGTGTTATTTAATAGTTCAAAATTCTGATCCGACCAAGGTTGTAGTAGCAAAAGGTCAAACATACTTTGCTATTCAAACAAGACGACAAGAAAATACAGATAATCTGATAGAAGATCATAAAAGAGTTTTTTTACGAGAAGAAATGAAAAAGCACAACACCAGTTTGATGCAGGTGGCTACTATCGCTGGAGTAGAGAAATATGCTATTTTTCAAAATTTTGGTTATAAAGGATTATATGGCGGATTGACCATGCAGGATATTCATCATAAAAAAGGATTAAAAAAGAGTCAAAAAATTTTAGATCACATGAACAGCGAAGAGCTTGCCGCTAATTTATTTCGAGCGACACAAACTGAAGCAATGATTAAGAGAGAAAATATTCAAGGTCAAAATGATGCAAATGCAGCTCATTTTTATGTGGGACAGAAAGTTAGAAATACAATTGAAAATATTGGTGGTACCATGCCGGAAGATTTGTCAACCCCAGATGGTATTGGAAAAGCAAATACGCGAATTAAAAATAATAAAAAGAAAAAATTAAAATAAATATGGATTTTAATTTTGTTATTGATTTTTGAGTGATTGATTTGGGTTGCCAAATTTAGAAAAAGATGTTATGATAAAGTATGTTTATTGGTCATAAAAAAAACCTGAATTTTTTGGAAAATGCTTTGGGTAACGGCTCGTTAGCCAATGTTTATTGTTTCAGTGGTTTGGCTAATTTAGGCAAAAAAACTTTAGCAAAAAAGATTATCGCCCAAGTTTTAAACACTGAAGAAAGTAAGCTGTTTAACCATCCAGATTTTTTATTGGTATCTCGGGAGTTTGATGAGAAAACTGAAAAAACCAAAAAAGATATTACTATGGAACAGGCGGAAAAGGTAAGGGGTTTTTTACAAGCCAAATCTTGGCACAATGGCTATCGGACGGTTCTTTTGACTGATGCCCAATTTTTAAACAAAACCGCAGCTAATGCTATTTTAAAAACTCTGGAAGAAGCGAAAGATAAAAGCCTGATTATTTTAGTTGCAACTGATACGGAGAGTTTGCCAGCCACGATTTTATCTCGTTCGCAGCTGATTAATTTTACTTTGGTTAGCGATGAGGAAATGAAAAGTGGTTTATTGGAAATGAATTTTGATTCAGAAAAAATAGATCAAGCCGTGAAATTGGCGTGGGGACGACCGGGACGGGCGATAAAATTATTGACTGAGGCAAATGAAATGATTTTTTGGCAAAAGGAGGAAAAAAGATGGCGAGAATTGTTTGACCAACCTTTTTATCAAAAACTGGGAGAAATTGAAAGTCTGTTTGGGGATAAAAAAGAAGATCATATCCAAAGTCGGGCTAAATTGATCAATGTGTTAGATTTGTGGATAATGCTTTGGCGAGAGATGTTGCTGGGAAAAAATTCAGCGATTAAAAGATATTCTGGCAAAAAGATTATTGAAATAATTGATGAAATTAGAAAAGCCCAAGATTTGCTTGGAAAAAATATTCATCCGAGATTGGTGATGGAAAATGTGATATTAAAATTTGAGTAATAAATTCATAATTAAACAATATGTTTAAAAAAATATTCTATCTGCTACCAATAATCGCCGTGTTTATTTTTACTGGTGCGGGATGTATTATCAAATCATCTTCCGCAATTGGTGACACCGGTATGTTTATGTCTATAGATAAGGGTGATAAATGGGAAGCGGCTTCGGTCATGCCGACAGCTGAGGGCATGTCCACCATTGCTCAGACGCATATTTATAAAATGTTTGATGATCCGAGTGATACGAATGCCTATTATTTAGGCACACGCGGACAAGGTTTGTATTACACCTACAACAGCGGAATCAGTTGGAATAAAGTGACAGCCGAACAAGTGGTGAATAAGTTTATCTATGCCCTTGCAGTGGATCCGAAAGACAAATGTAATATTTATGCGAGTGATGGGACACATATTTATAAAACAAAAGATTGTTCGCGTACCTGGGAGCTAATTTACACAGAAGAGAGAGTGGATCAAAAATTCGCTTCTTTGGCGATTGATTATGGTTCGGGTGCAATCTATGCAGCAGAACAAGGTGGAGATATTATGATGAGTGTGGATGCTGGTAAAAGTTGGGCGGTAATTAAAAGATTTGATATGCCGTTGAAAGATTTACAAATTGATCCGCTTACCCCGGCGCGTATTTATGTGGCAGCAGAAAGCGGTGGTTTGTTTCGTTCAGACAATGCCGGACTGGATTGGGTAAATTTAAATGAAGGCTTGAATAAATTTAATGACAGTAAAAAGTTTTTTCGTTTGGCTTTGAATCCAGCAATGCCGGATGGTATTTTTTGGATTTCTAAATATGGAATTTTAAAATCAGATGATGCTGGTGTAAATTGGACTGATTTGCGACTTTTGACCCCACCGGGGGCAGTTTCCATTTATGGTTTTGCCGTTAATCCGAATAATCAAAATGAAATCTATTATACTGGTTCTATTTTGGATGATAAAAATAATCCGGTAAAATCTACTTTTTATAAAAGTAGCGATGCCGGTTTGACTTGGGTGACTAAGAAATTGCCGACCGGTAGTATTCCAGTAGTGATTAAAGTGCATCCGCAAAAAGATAATATTTTATTTATGGGTTTTGCTTTATTAAATTAAAAAATATATGAATTTAAGTGAATATCAAAAAGATTTTGACAAAGCGATAGAATTTTTTAAGACTGACATTCTCGGTTTGCGTACTGGTCGGGCGACTAATGCCATTGTGGAAGATGTGATTGTAGAAGCCTATGGTACTAAACAACCGATCAAGGCCTTGGCCACGATTATGGTGGCGGATGCGAAAACAGTCAACATTGAACCATGGGACAAATCTTTGGTGGGTAATATTGAAAAAGCAATTCGTGATGCCGGTTTGGGATTGAATCCAATCAACGATGGTCGCTTGATTCGCTTGATTTTGCCGGAATTGACTGTGGAAAGACGTAATGAGCTGATCAAAGTTTTACATCAAAAACAAGAGAATGTGAGAATTTCTATTCGTAAAATACGCGAAGATATTAAGGATGTCATTGTGAATGCGGAAAAAAACAATGAAATTGCTGAGGATGAAAAATATCGCTCGCAAGAAGCTTTGGATGAGCTGGTAAAAAAATACAATGAAACAATCAGAGAAATAGGAGAAAATAAGGAGAAAGAAATTAACACAATATAGCTATGGAAAAAAATCAAGAAAAAAATTTGGAGAAAATTGTATCTTTTGCCAAAAGACGAGGCTTTATGTTTCCGTCTGCGGAAATTTATGGTGGGTTGTCAGCTTCGTATGACTATGGTCCGCTTGGTGTGGAATTGATAAATAATGTAAAAAAATCTTGGTGGCAAGCGATGGTGAGAAATCGTAACGATGTGGTGGGTTTGGATTCTTCTATTCTTACCCCAAAGATTGTTTGGGAAGCCAGTGGGCATCTCAAAAGTTTTCATGATCCACTTGTGGAATGTAAAAGTTGCCACAAAAGATTTCGAGCCGACCATTTACTTGAAGCGATAGCAGCCAGTCCGGAATATATCAAGGCACCACCACCGGAATTGAAAGATGTCAAATGCCCGGAATGTGGTGGAGAGTTGAGTGAACCGAAAAATTTTAATTTACTCATGAAAACCGAATTAGGAGTGGTGGAAGGTGAAAAAAGTGAAGCCTATATGCGAGGAGAAACTTGCCAAGGAATCTATTTGGATTATTTGAGTGTCAAAGATTCCATGCGTAAGAAAATTCCTTTTGGTATTGCTCAGATGGGTAAAGCTTTTCGTAATGAGATTACTACCAAGAATTTTATTTTTCGCACTCGAGAATTTGAACAGATGGAAATGCAATATTTTATCAATCCAAAAAATGCCAAAGAAATGTTTGCATATTGGAAAGAACAGCGGATGAACTGGTATTTGTCTTTGGGGATGAAAAAAGAAAATATTAGATTTCGCGAGCATACACAGGATGAGCGAGCTCATTACGCCAAAGATGCTTGGGATATTGAATATAATACTCCGTTTGGCGGTTGGAAAGAAATGGCCGGCATCCACAATCGTGGGGATTGGGATTTATCGCGTCATGGTGAATATTCCGGTCAAGATATGACATATAATGACATAGAAAACCAAGAAAAATTTATTCCTTGGATTATTGAAACTTCAGATGGAGTGGGTCGGGCGACATTGATGTTTTTGCTTGATGCTTACGATGAAGTATCAGCGAGAAGTGGTGAGAAAGATGCAAAAACCGAAACTGAGGTGGTACTTCGTTTACATAAGAGTTTGGCACCGATAAAAATTGCAATATTACCATTATCCAAAAAAGAACCGTTGCAAAAGTTGGCGTTGGATGTGCAAAAAAATTTATGGGGAGAATATATGACACAATATGACGAGACTGGTTCTATTGGTAAAAGATATCGCCGGCAAGATGAAATTGGTACGCCATATTGTCTGACTGTGGATTTTGATTCTTTGGAAGATAATTCGGTGACAGTCAGAGATCGGGACACAATGGCACAAGAGAGAATCAAAATTGAAGAGTTGGGAAATTATTTTCGTAATAAGTTTAGTTTTTAATATTTTATGTTTAGACAAATTAAACTAAAAAATGGAATTACTTTGATTACGGTGCCAGTAGTGGGAACCAAAGCAACAACAATTTTGGCAATGTTTCCAGTTGGTTCGCGTTATGAGACAGGGCGTTTAGCTGGAGCTAGTCATTTTGTGGAGCATTTATTATTTAAAGGGACAAAGAAAAGATTGACCGCTTTGGATATTTCACGAGAGTTGGATGCAGTCGGTGCAAATTATAATGCCTTTACTTCCAAAGATTGTACTGGGTATTATATTAAAATTGTGGATAAGAAACAAAATTTAGCTTATAATATTTTGGCGGACATGATTTTCAATTCTACTCTGGATGCAGAAGAGGTAAAAAGAGAAAAAGGTGTGATTATTGAAGAAATGAGAATGTATGAAGATAATCCGACCATGAAAATAGATTGTTTATTGGATAAAATCATGTATCAAAATAATTCATTGGGTTTGGATATTATTGGAACAGCAGAAAGTATTAAAAATATTACTCGCGATGAATTGTATAATTATTATCGTCAAGCCTATAATCCGCGTAATATGATTTTGGTGGTAGCTGGCAGTGTAGATCAAAAGAAAATGAAAAATATTGAACAAGAATTTGGCTTGGTAGATGATAAAAAAACAGTATTTAATAAAAATAATTTTCCTAAATTTGTTTGGCCGAAAGCCAAACAATCTCAAGAAAAAAGATTGATTGCGGAAAAAAGAAAAATAGATCAGGCTCAAGTGATGATGGGTTGGCCGGGGATTAGGTATAATGATCCACGGCATCCGATTTTAGCAGTGCTTTTATCGGTTTTATCTGGCGGAATGAGTTCACGATTGTTTTTGGAGGTTCGAGAAAGGCGTGGTTTGGCGTATATGATTCGTGCTAGTCATGAAGCCTATAGAGATGTGGGAAATTTGAGTATACAAGCTGGTTTGGATCCGGCCAGATTGGGTGAAGCAGTTAAAGTGATCAGACAAGAACTTAAGAAAATATCTTCTGAGCCGGTGTCACCCAAGGAATTATTGGATGCGAAAAATAATATTATAGGTAAGCTGGCTTTGAGTATGGAAGATTCTAGTAACCAAGCGATGTATTTCGCGAGCAGTTATTTATTTAAAGATAAGCTGGAAAGTGTAGATAAAAAAATCGCCAAAATCAAAAAAGTGACAGCTGTGGAAGTGAGAAATTTGGCGAAAAGTTTATTTTTATCTGACCGAATGTGCTTTGCAATTATTAGTAATTTAGATAAAAAAGAAGTTTTAAAAATAATCAAATAAATATGAATTCGCAAAATAAAGCTTTTGTTTTTGCTAATTGGAAAATGTATTTAGATCTGAAAGAAAGTCAAAATTTGGCTAAATTTATGGTCGAGAAAAAAATGGAAGATGGAATTTCTGTGGCGATTTTTCCGAGTGCCTTGTCTTTTTCTGAAGTTAAAAAAGAATTATTTGGCAGTCAAGTAGGAATTGGTGCACAAAACGCATATTGGCTGGATAAAGGTGGTTATACTGGAGAAAATTCTGTGGTTATGTATCAGGCTGCAGGTGCACAATATATTTTGATTGGGCATTCTGAAAGACGACACTTATTTGGTGAAACCGACGAAGATGTGAGAAAAAAAATAGTTGCGACCGTAGTAAATAAATTAGTTCCGGTTTTATGTGTGGGAGAAACGCAAAAAGAAAAAGATAATAATCGAACCGAAGAAGTGGTGGAAAGACAACTACAATCAGCATTGACCAATTTGTTGGTAGATGATGGTGATAAAATTTTTATTGCCTATGAACCTGTCTGGGCGATTGGTACTGGACGAGATTGTTCTGCTGGAGATGCTACTAAGGTACAACAAAAAATTGCGGAGTTGGCTAAAGAAATTTTACCCAATGTGGAATTTTATTTTTTGTATGGGGGTAGTGTCAACAGTGAAAACATCAGCCAGCATTTGGCGGATAAAAATGTAGATGGGGTACTCGTGGGTGGGGCTTCGTCCAAAGCAGAAAGTTTATCAGATATTATTGAATCCGCCGAGAATTTTATTAAAAATATTTAAAGGTATGTTTGATTTGTTTTTTTTACTAGTAATTTTATTGGCTTTGGGTGTGATTTGTTTTGTTATTTTTAAAAAATTTCCGCAAATTGTCAATTTGGATTTAGAAAATTTATCAGAAGAAAAAACCACCCAAAAGAAACGAGAAATTATTGCCAATCGAATGGATGAAAGAGGTAGAGAAATAAAAGAGGGTTGGAAAAAACGAATGATTCCGTTGATGCGTGTTTGGGGAAAAGTTCAGCTGAAATTTAGAATATATGTAGGGAAAATTGAGCGTCTGTTTCGTCATGAGCAAACCATCAAAGACAAGGAGGAACAAAAAGTGTTAACTACGACAGAAAAAGAAAAAAAATTAGATGAATTATTAAGAACAGCCGATGACAGTTTTAAAACCGAGGCTTATGATAAAGCCGAGGAATTGTACATCTCAGTAATTAAAATGGATAGTAAAATGACGACAGCTTATCGCGGTTTAGCGGAAACTTATTTAGTCAAAGGTGATACGGAAGAAGCAATGCAAACCTTTGGTTTTTTAAGTCAATTGACCCCGAATGATGATAATTTATTCATGCGTTTAGGAGAAGTGTATGAAGAACAAGGAAATCTGGAAAAAGCGATTCAATGTTATCAACAGGCGTCAATGATAAATAGCTCTATTTCTTCTCGTTTTTACCATTTGGCTGAGTTGCTTTTACGGGTAAAGCAAGCGGAAATGTCCTTGTCTGCCATTAAACAAGCGGTGGATCTGGAACCGAAAAATCCCCGCTATCTTGACTTACTTATAGAATCTGCTATAATATGCGACGAGAAGGGAATGGCACGTGCTGGCTATGAAAATCTTCGTTTGGTCAATCCGGAAAATCATAAGTTGGAGGAATATAAGGAAAGATTGGGAAAAATGTCATAAATTTATTTGCCGTTGTAGCTCAGTTGGTAGAGCATCGCCATGGTAAGGCGGAGGTCTCGAGTTCGAATCTCGACAACGGCTCGGAGTCAATCAAAACAAGCCATCCTAGCTCAGTTGGTAGAGCAACGGTTTTGTAAACCGTGGGTCGTGGGTTCGAATCCCTCGGATGGCTCTGGGGCTATTGCCTCGAAAAAAATGGGTGGATTCCCGAGCGGTCAAAGGGGACAGACTGTAAATCTGTTGGCTCTGCCTTCGTAGGTCCGAATCCTACTCCACCCACGGGATAAATTTCAAATGACAAATGTCAAATGTTATTTGAAATTTTATATTCGCAATCTGTTAAGAGAATAATTTTATTTTATCTTACAAATAATTAATATTAAATAATTTATTATAATTAAATTTTATGCCATCAAAAGAAAGAGAAAACATGATCAAGTTTGAATGCAGTGAATGTAAACGTATTAATTATTTCAGCCGAAAAAACAAGAAAATCTTGAAGAATCGGTTAGAAATCAGCAAGTACTGCAAACATTGTAAAAAACATGCTATTCATAAGGAGACGAAGTAAAAAGTAGACCCCCAATGTGGGGGTTTGTTTTTTTCTCATTTTTTGCTATAATAAATCTATATGATATTGAAAAAATGTTTGATTTCCTTGGCTGTTATTTTAGGTTTTTTACTGGTAACTGTTTTTATTATCACTCTTTTAGGAACAGTGGATTTTTTTAATTTTTCTAGCAATTCTCGTGATGTAAGACGTTGGGCAGATACTTCGAATGTGATTGTTGCTTTTAAAAAATACAAGCAACAAAATAACGGACAATTACCTTCAGTGATTAGCTCCACCACGCCGACTGAAATATATATGATTACTGGTGGTGAGAAAACTATGGGTTGTGCCACGCAAAATGATAAATGTTTATTTAAAGTGACGGATGACAGTCATTGCCTTGATTTATCATTATTAGTCAAGGAAGGATATTTGACACAAGTTCCAGTCAGTCCCAATGATAAAATTTGGCGACCTGATTTGACTGGTTACACTTTTCAAAGAGAAAATAATATTATTACCATCAGATCTTGTGAGGCTGAGGAAACTGAGGCGATTTGGGCGGCACAATAAACCCTTGCTTATTTAAAGTTTTTTTGATATATTGTTTTAAATTGAATTTAACTAAATTTTTAGTATGATTACCAAAGAAGATGTACAAAAGATCGCGCGATTGGCACGCGTGGAAATAACTCCAGAAGAAGAAGGACGGATGGTAGAGACCATTTCGCAGGTTTTGGGTTATATGGATATTTTACGTGAAGTGGATACCAGTCAGGTAAAAATTACTTCACAAGTGACGGGTTTGCATGATATAGTCCGAGAAGATATACCGATTAAATCGGAAATTACCAAAGAATTAAGAGAACAGATGCCAGAAGTTTATGCTGAGGAACTGGTGGTGCCAGGAGTGTTTAATGATAAATAAATTTAAAAATTATGAATTTAAATGAATTAACCTTAACTCAAGCAATGGCGGGTTTGAAAAATAAAGAATTTACCGCTGTGGATTTGACAAAAAGTTGTTTGGCGAGAATTAGAGAAAGAAATCCGGAAATCAACGCCTTTATTACTGTGTGTGAAGAAACGGCTTTGACCGAGGCTGAAATGGCGGATGAAATGTTTGCTAAACAAGAAAATAAATTGTTCACAGGAATTCCTTTTGCGGTTAAAGATGCTATTTGTACCAAAGGAGTACGCTCTACTGGTGCAGCTAAGATTTTAGATAATTATGTCCCACCATTTGATGCGACTGTGATTAAAAAATTGCGAGATCAGGGAGCGGTCTTACTTGGAAAAAATAATTGTGACACTTTTGGTCATGGGGCGAGCAATGAAAATAGTATGTATGGACCAGTACGCAATCCGATAGATTTGAGCAAAGTTGCCGGCGGATCTTCCGGTGGTTCAGCAGCAGCCGTGGCGGATCATCAATGTATTTTCGCGATCGCCGAGGATACTGGTGGTTCTATCCGTGAGCCAGCGAGTTTTTGCGGAATTGTTGGTCTTCGTCCGAGCTATGGTCGCAATTCTCGCTACGGTATTATGCCTATGGCCTCATCTTTGGATGTCGTTGGGCCAATGACCAAGACTGTGGAAGATATGGCTCTGGTAATGGGATCTATGGCTGGGATTGATGAAAAAGATGCGACCACAGTACCTGATGCTGTGCCAGATTATGCGGTTATGTTAAATAATAAAGTCGAAGGTTTGCGTATTGGTGTACCTAAAGAATATTTTGAAGTTGATGGCTTGAGTGATGAAGTCAAAGTTCGAGTGGAAGAAAAAATAAACATTCTGCGTAGTCAAGGATTTACAATTAAAGAAGTGAGTTTGCCGTATACTAAATATGCAGTTGCAGTCTACTATATTTTAGTACCGAGTGAAGACAGTTCTAACTTGGCACGTTTGGATGGTATTCGTTATGGAAAAAGAATTACTGATGGTGATCTATATAATTTATATGCCATGTCTCGCCAAGCCGGTTTTCCGGAAGAAGTAAAAAGAAGAATTCTTATCGGAACATACGCTTTGTCTGCTGGCTACTATGATGCTTATTACAAGAAAGCTCAACAAGTTCGTACTTTGATCAAACAAGATTTTGATAAAGTATTTACAGAAGTGGATGTCCTTTTGGCTCCAACTTTTCCCTCCACTGCTTTTGGAGTGGGTGAAAAGATCAATGATGTGATGGCAATGTATTTGTCCGACATTTTGCTGGTTCCATCAGCCATTGCCGGCGTCCCGTCCATTTCTATGCCAGCCGGTAATTCTGTGAGCGGTTTACCGATTGGTTTGCAAATCATCGGGCCACGAATGAAAGAAGAAGTAGTATTAAATTTAGCCAATCATCTTTTTAAAAATTAAGCCAAATATATGCCAGAGAAAAAAAATCAGATTACTTCCTTGAATAGTGCTACTAATTCTGATAATCAAGGAAAAAAGCTGACCACGGCTGGCGAAATGATTGATTACCGTGATAGCTGGCGAATATTTCGCATTATGGCTGAATTTGTGGATGGTTATAATTTTTTGCGGAATTTAAAAAAAGAAGTGACGGTTTTCGGCTCGGCACGTCTGCCGGCAAATAATAAATATTACAAAGTGGCGGAAGATTTGGGTTATCTTTTAGGGAAAAATGGTTTTACGACGATTACCGGTGGTGGACCGGGAATTATGGAAGCTGCGAATAAAGGTGCTTATTCAGCCGGGGGAGAATCAGCCGGTTTGAATATACAGTTACCGTTTGAACAACGGATCAATCCTTATGTAAAAAAAGCTACGGCTTTTTATTATTTTTTCACTCGTAAAGTGATGATGACCTCGCCGGCTAATGCTTTTGTTTTTTTTCCTGGCGGTTTTGGCACTATGGATGAATTTTTTGAAGTGGTGGATGCGATTGATGTGGGGCAAATGGAACGTTCGCCAATTATTTTGGTGGGTAAAGATTTTTGGCAACCGCTTGTGAATTTTCTCAAAGCTAAATCTGCCAAAGAGGTGCAATCGGTTTGGGAAAAAGAAATTGATACTTGGGTGATTGTGGAAACCGCCGAAGAAGCCTTTAATTTAATTAAAGACACCAAAGATCGTCCCAATTGGAATGATGAAAATGATGGTTCGGAAAATCCGTATAGTCAAGGCAAAGCGGATTGGCGAATTTTTAAAATTATGGCTGAACTCGTGGACAGCTTTGAATTTTTAAATAATATCAGAAACAATGTCGCAGTGCTTGGGACAAAAAGTATTTTGCCCAATTCGGAATATTATAATTCAGCTTATCAGGTGGGTAAAATTTTGGCAAAAAATAATTTTACGGCGGTCACTGGTGGTAGTACCGGAATTATGGAAGCGGTCAATAAAGGATCAATTGAGAATGGCGGGGTGAGTGTGGGGATTCACACCCTAACTGAATCTGGTCCGCACCTGAATGGTTTTGTTAATAAAGCTATCGGTTTTAGTTTTCCTTTTGTCCGAAAATTAACCATTGTTTCTTCATCTAAATTTTTTGTATTTTTTCCAGGCGGACTTGGCACTATGCATCAGCTTTTTGAAATTTTGACTTTGATTGAAACTGGTAAGATGTCGCCGGTGCCAGTGTTACTTTATGATCAAGAATTTTGGGAACCGCTTTTGAATGTTATCAATAAATTTTATACTGACTTTAAAACTATCAACCAAAATGATAAAGATTTGGTGCATGTGATAAATAGTCCGGAAGAAATTTTATCCTTCATCAATTAGTTTTCGGTTAGTTTATTCTATATGATTCCTTATTTTGAATTACATTTTTTTCATATTGGGAACCTAATCATTCAGATCTGGGGTGTTTTTGTGGCTTTGGGAATCATTGTTGCCACAATATTTTTTTTAAAATTAGTCAAAGAATATTGTTTGTCCAAAGAAGTGACTACGGATTTGATTTTTTGGTTGTTGCTTGGCGGAATTATCGGCTCGCGAATTTTTTTTGTGTTGTTTTACGAACCCGCTTATTTTTTAATCAATCCTTTGGTGGCTTTAGAAATTTGGAACGGCGGAGCTTCGTCAGTTGGTGGTTTGGTTGGTGCTTTTATGGGCGGACTGTTGTTTATTAAAAAAAGAGGTTTTTCTTTTGCAGAAATCTTGCCATATTTTGATCTCGCCTCAATCAGTCTGTGGTTGGGTTGGGGAATTGGGCGACTTGGTTGTTTTTTGATTCATGATCATCCGGGGAAATTATCTGATTTTTTTCTGGCTGTGAATTTTCCAAATGGTGCTCGGCATGATTTGGGATTTTATGATGCGCTTTTGGCCTTTGTAATTTTTATCGGGTATTATATTTATCGGAAAAAATTGTTAAATATAAAAATCGGGTTTGTATTTTACAGCTCATTTGCGATATATGGCTTGGTACGATTTTGGTTGGATTTTTTGCGGGCACGCGATTTGGTCAATGCTGATGCTCGGTATTTCAGCTTCACCCCGGCACAGTGGGGGATACTTTTATATTTTTTGGTGCTGGGAGGGTTTTGGTGGTGGAAAAGGAAGATAAAGGTAATAGCTTGACAAAATACTACAAATAATGCTATTCTAAATTTAAACCACAGCTCTTTACTAACAAGAAAGGATGAATAAAAATGTCAAATATTATGGTTTATGGATATGGTATTGATGAAGGAAAAAAATTAGCGGAAGAAATTCATAGATTGTTTGAAGGAAAAGCATATCAAAGTGATTATGTAGTCACCGTGGTTGTTTCTCAAGTAGAAGATCATAATCATGTTTCATTACCTTTTTTGAGAATAATGGCTACTGATATTTGTTTTGGTTCTTTCAGTGATATTATCATAGAATTAAAAAAGCTTAGGTTAGATATTGAAGTAGTTGGAGTAAAAAAATTTATTCCAAAAGAATAATAAAAAACAGACCGTGTCGTGCCTGTATTTATTAAGACCTGATAATCCTTTTGGATTAAAGGGTCTTTTTTATTGTGTTAAAAGTTTTTATGATTTTAGCTAACGCGCGCGGATAATCCGAAGTTTCTTGAAACAAATCCCGAAGGGTTTGTGTAAAGAAATTTTGGATATCCGCTGTTATCTGATGTGTCACGACCGGAGGGAGTGGCGCAGTAGATAA